>ERZ827490.117-NODE-117-length-129766-cov-4.706347_pt1 | contig 129766 bp, 122 predicted proteins | sample MGYA00519770_ERZ827490 | MGnify/ENA primary metagenome ERZ827490 (study PRJEB31778, sample SAMEA3449324) | human gut metagenome | biome: human gut; feature: human-associated habitat; material: faeces | place: United Kingdom | collected 2010/2012 ... | reverse complement strand
CCCCCCGCGCCGCAAATATTACCGAATAATATTTTACATACTAAAAACGCCGCCGTCAATAGTTTTTTAAAAATTTAATTTACTTTTTCAATATAGCCGCTTATAGGCTCGGTATACATATTGTCGTCCGTTACCGGCTTATAGCGTTTGCCGTCATACACATCGGTAAAGCCGTTTGTCGTTTTATAGACCTCGTTGGTCTCGGTATCGTAAACGCGCTCGTAACCGAGTATCGCGTCGCTCTGCTTCTGGCTCATAATATCCTGACTTTTGTTGCGGCTCTCCCATGATGACATAAAGCCGTCCATAGTCTGGTTAAAGTTCTGGCTTATCTGCTTGGAAAGCGCAACCTTTTCATTGCTTGCCTGATTTGTGGCGTTTACAAAGCTTTCCGAATAATCAAGCGTTTTCATACATTCGGTAAGCACGCTTTCCCATTCTATAAAGGTGTCCTTTGCGGCGGTTATTGCCACCACGTTATACGCCATATAATACCCGCCGTCCGCCTGCTTTAGCTGATAGCCCACAACCGTTCCGTCAGATATAGTCGAGCTGCCGAAATCCACTACACTTGCTGAGAACATTCCCTCGCCCTCCTTGCCGCCGTCGGTAAAAGTTGCGCGCAAAATCTCCTCACCGAGCGAATAGGCTTTTAAATTGCTGTTTGAAGCAAACCTATCGGTCACGGTGAAATTGTCGTAACGGGGGAAGGTAAAGCCCGCGTAGGTGGAATCCATTTTAGAGGCGAAATCGCCGTAGGCTGAGAAAATTTTAAAGAAATTCTCGGTAGAGGGGTTTTCAAGCACAACCGCGTTTGCAAACAGTGCCAATTGCGTATTTCCCATATTATAAAGGCTTTGGTATGCCGCTTTGCCCGCCTGCGAGTGCAAGAGGCACTCCGCTTTAAGCAGAATATACATACCGTTGAGCGGCTCGTTCGGGTCGGTTACGCGTATGGTGTGGTAAATATTCGCGCCGCCCGCAGTTACCTTCCAACCCTTAGGTATTGTAATGCTGAAATCGGCGGTTTCGTATTTTTCGGTCTGCACCGCCTTTGCCGCAGTTTGGGTGACCTTTATGCCGCGTTCGGTTTTTACGGTTTTTGTGCCGTCGCTGTTTGTTACGGTTTTACCGCCGCAGGCGGTAAGGGAAAGCGCGAGCAGGGCGCAAACAGCGGCTGGAAGTATTTTTCTTTTATTGAAATTCATATGCTTTACTCCTTTATTTATCGCGGTAGGCGTTGTAAAATTTGTTGCAATCGTATTTATAATATTCAGCGTAGCCTTCGGTCATAATTTCCGAAATCGGTAAGAGGGTGTAATCATCGGTTATTACGTGGCTTGTGCAGATATTGCGCACATCCTTGTAATAATTGGTAAGCAGGGTTATTTTTCTTAAAGTGAGGTTGCAGTTAAGGTGCGGCGCGGCGGGATAATAGGGCGAAACTGAGCCGTCGGGCGCTGTCTGTGCGTTTTTATCATTATCATCAAGCGGCTCCGACGCATACACAATCTCATAAAACGCGCAGTTCGTCATAAGAATATTGGTGTTGAAAAGCCTTATCGGGGTCTCGTTTCCTATCGCCGTTAAATCAATATCGTAGGCTATGTATTCCCGCCAGCCCATATCTCTGTACCAGTTCCACCCGGCAGTGTTTTTATCAAGGTATTTAGCCGTATCAATAAGGCTTACCTTTTTGCCTGTAATGGCTAACATCGGTGTGCGGTGGCGGTAAACCTTATCGGCGTTTAAAAATTCCACGGTGCAGTCGGTGAGCGTTTTGCCGTCGGATGAATAGCGGTAAACCTTTTTGAAAAGAGGGTATTTTCCCGTATCGATTTTTTCGGGAATATAAGACATAATCGGCGATTGACCGCTGAGCTTATAGGCAGAGCCGTCCTTAAAATAGAAATTGCACATTTCGCCGTCGTAGGTGGCGTCCCAATACCTTACCTCGGCGGTTGACGGCAGCGTGAATGTTTCCAGAATATTTTTGCCATTAGAAAGCGGCAAATTAAAGTTTGCACGGTAGGTCTTGCCACCCGAAACTATCATATTATCAATGGTTGTGCTGTAGGAGTGATCGATAAAGCAATCAAATTCCGAGGTTATATCAATAATCCCCTCCCCGCCGATAATCTTTTTATAATCCGATTGGTCATAAGGTCGGCCGCGCTCCTTTAAAAGCGCCTGTTCCAGCGTTACAGGCTCTGCTTGCGTTGAGGCGTTAAGTGACGTGTCCTTTTCAGCGGTAGGTCTTGATGTTTTCCTGCCCTTATCCGCGCACCCGCAAAGCAGAGTGAAAGCAAGCAAAACAGCGGCTAAGCCCCGTATTTTTAATTCTGATTTTATATTCATTGTTCTCTCCTTGCAAAACAGAATATTCCCATAAATATTTTAGCATATATACCATATTAACGAAAAAATAATTTCCGTTAAGGCATTTGCCAAAACGGAAATTTTATACTTTATTTTTTTATGGTCTTGTTGTATAATGTAAAAAAACACTACGGACGTGAAAATATGAAATTCTGCGATAAGCTTAACGAATATATAGAAACGCTTGAATGTACCGCCAAGGAATTAAGCGAGCTTTCGGGCATATCGGCGGCGACTGTAAGCCGCTATCGCTCGGGCGAAAGGCTGCCCGATGCCGAAAGCGAGGCTTTTTCATCACTTATAAACGCACTGGCAGGCATTGCCGAAAGTAAAAAAATTGCCCTTAGTGCGGAAGAAATACGCGCGCAGCTTCTTGCCTGTGACGGACTTGTTTTGGTCGATAAGGAGCAGCTGCGGCTTAATTTCAATACGCTTATCTCCGTGTTTGATATAAATATTTCAAAGCTTTGCCGCAGCACAAATTACGACAGCTCAACCATATTCCGTTTCAGAGACGGCTCACGCCGCCCCGCCGACCCCGAGCAATTTGCCGAGGCAGTGGCTTCCTTTGTGGCAAGGGAGATAAATTCCCCCGCCGACCTTGCCGTTTTGGCAGAGCTTATAGGCGAGGAAACAGACGACCGCGCCGCAAGATATAAAAAAATCAAGGAATGGCTGCTTTGCGGAAAATCGGGTGATACCGAAAGCGGCGGCATTTCGGGATTTCTTGCAAAGCTGGATGAATTTGATTTAAACGAATACATTAAGGCAATACATTTTGACGAAATGAAAGTACCCTCCTTACCGTTTCAGCTGCCCACCTCAAAGTATTATTACGGTCTTCACGAAATGATGGAAAGCGAGCTTGATTTTTTAAAGGCTACCGTGCTTTCAAAATCGAATGACGACGTTACCCTTTACAGCGATATGCCCATGACCGAAATGGCAAAGGACCCCGATTTTCCGAAAAAATGGATGTACGGAATGGCGCTTATGCTCAAAAAAGGGTTGCACCTTAACAATATACATAATATTGACCGCTCGTTTGAGGAAATGATGCTTGGGCTTGAAAGCTGGATACCTATGTATATGACGGGGCAAATATCCCCCTATTACCTCAAAAAAACGCAGAACGGTGCTTTTAATCATTTTTTGCGGGTATCGGGCGCGGCGGCGCTCTCGGGCGAGGCGATTGCGGGCTATCACGACCGCGGCAGGTATTATCTTTCAAAAACCAAGGACGATATAACGTACTATAAAAAACGCGCCGAGGACCTTTTGAAAAATGCAGCATCCTTAATGGAAATTTACCGAGAGGACGGCGCGCGCAGACTGAACGCGTTTATGCTTGCCGACGCGGAAAACGCGGGCAAACGCCGCAATATTCTCACCGTGCCGCCGCTTTATACCGCGGGAGCGGATTTCCTTGAAGGGCTGCTTGAAAACCGTAAAATACAGGCGGAGGATAAAAATAAAATTCTTGAATTTGCGCGTTCGCAGCGCGAAATTGCGGAAAAAATTCTTGAAAATGGCAGCATAACCGACGAAATGCCGATTATAAGCCGTGAGGAATTTGAACAGCACCCGGCGGTCTTGCCCCTTTCGGGAATGTTCTACGGTAAAGACATATGCCTTGCCTATGATGAATACTCAGAGCATATAAAGCAAACCGAGCAGTTTCAAAAAGCACACGAAAATTATACCGCGGAATTTACAAGGACAAACGCGTTCAGGAATTTGCAGATTTTAATTCACGAGGGGCAGTGGGCTATGATTTCAAAGGGCAACGCCCCCGCAATTCATTTTGTTATACACCACCCGAAGCTGCGCAGCGCAATAGAAAATTTTATTCCGCCGGTAATTGAAAATAAAGAAATAATGTGATAAAATTTAATGTGAAAAATCAAAGGGAAGTGTTTTTATGTATCCTTTATTGCTTGAGCCTCCGGTTAAGGATTACCTGTGGGGCGGAACAAGGCTTAAAACCGATTATCATTTTAAAACCGATAAGGAAAAAGCAGCTGAGGCTTGGGTGCTTTCCTGCCATAAGGATGGCGCCGATACGGTTACAAACGGAGAGCTGGCGGGCAAGACCCTGCCTGAGGCTATTGAACTTTGGGGCGATAAGGCTCTTGGTAAAAATGCGGCGGCTTTTCCGTTTTTTCCGCTGCTTATAAAGCTTATTGACGCTAAGGACAGACTTTCCGTTCAGGTTCACCCCGATGATGATTATGCTCTGAAAAACGAGGGTGAGTTCGGCAAAACCGAAATGTGGTATGTTGTAGACTGCGATGATGGCGCTGAGCTGATTTACGGGTTTAACAGGGAAGTCTCGCGTGAGGAGCTTGAGCGCAGAATTAAGGATAACACACTGCCTGAAATTTGCAATTATGTGCCGGTTCATAAAGGCGACGTTTTCTTTATTGCCGCAGGAACATTGCATGCAATAGGGGCGGGAATACTTATAGCCGAGGTTCAGCAAAACTCAAATACCACTTACCGTGTTTCCGATTACGGAAGGCTTGGGGCTGACGGAAAGCCTCGCCCGCTGCATATAGAAAAGGCGCTTGATGTTACAAAGCGCGAAAGACCTTCACTCCCGTACGGCGCGGTGGGTGAAACCGAAAAGACCGAATACGGCAGTAAAAGAAGGCTTGCAGCCTGCAAATTCTTCACCACCGAGCTTTTAAAGCTGAACGGAAATTTTGCTTTAAAGCAAGAGGATAGCTTTGTATCGCTTTTGGTGCTAGAGGGAGAAATCGGCGTATCGTGGGGCGCCGGCGAGCTTATAGCCGCAAAGGGCGGCAGCGTGTTTATACCTGCCGGGCTTGAGGTTAAAATTACAGGTAATGCGGAAATTCTTTTAAGCAGGGTATAAAAAATTCACCCTCTCTCTGACGAGTGAGGGTGAATTTTTTGCTTGCTATTTGTCAAAGCCGGGGTTAAAGGCGTAGAAGTTTTTGCAATCAAGTCTGTCGGTCGTAAGGCGCAGCGCCTCGCCAAAACGCTGATAATGCACAACCTCGCGTTCGCGTAAAAACTTCAGCGGATCGGTTATATCAGGGTCATCTATAAGCCTTAAAAGGTTATCATATGTCACGCGGGCTTTTTGCTCTGCTGCCAGGTCCTCGTGCAAATCGGTTATAACATCACCCTTTGACTGGTAATATGTCGCCGTCCAAGGCATACCGTTTGCCGCCGCCTGATATACGCCGTTTGTATGGCTTACAAAATACGGCGCAAAGCCGCTTGCGTTTATTTCCTCGGGCGTAAGGTTTCTTGTCAGCTGGTGTACCATAGCGCATATCATTTCCATGTGCGCCAGTTCTTCGGTTCCTATATCGGTAAGCATTCCCTTAACCTCGTTATAGGGCTGACCGTAACGCTGGGTCAAATATCTCAGCGCCGCAGAAGCTTCGCCGTCCGGACCGCCGTACTGCTCCATTATAATTTGAGCGTATTTGGGATTTGGGTTTTTAATATTAACCGGGTATTGCAGTTTTTTCTCATAACTCCACATAAATTTCAGCCCTCCGTAAAGTCGTTATCCCACGGCCATGGGCCGTCTATCCATTTCCAGCTACCCTCTGTCGGTGCGTCGTTCGCCGTTATTATAAGGTCACCGAATTTTTCACGGTATTCCGCCATAACGGCGTCGCGCTTTTCGCGGTATTCACGCATAAGCTCCAGCGCCCTTGCGCTTTCGGGGTGTGAATCAAGAAACAGTACAAGCTCGTATATGGCAAAATCCAGCTCGTAGAGTTTGCGCCTTAATTTTGCTTGTTCGGTCATCTGCGCGCACCTCCCAAAAACGGTTTGTCAAGCTCGGGGAACAGCGTTCCTCTGCAAAACGCCTTATCAAGCGGATAAACGCCGTTGATCGGCTGCATATTGATAAAAACCATAGTAAGCGGATCTGTGCAATCGGTGTTCGCGGTATCGCAGCGAACGGTTCTTCGCGGTGCGGTCATACAGCCGCATTTTTCATAGAAATCCGCAACATTAAATCTTGTTTCCATTCCTGTTTACTCCTTTTTTAAATTGAGGATTTTGTCCTATAACAGTTTATTGAAAAGCCTCGTAATTTGTTACAAGACTTCATATTAAGAAAATATTAAGATATTATAAATAAAATTAATAAATTGATAAATTTACCTTTTGCATATTGTAATCTATTGACTTATTATATATAATTAGTGTAATTGGGCTAAATTTGTTATTTTAATAACAATCAATTTTTAAAACTATTTTTTACCCTTGGGGGAGGTGCTTTGTTTTGTCAAATGTTGTAGATAATCTGTACGTTGTCGGAATGGGTCTGGGCGTTGTTTTTGTGGGATTGATTTCCATAATTATTCTCTGTTATATTATAGGTGCCATATGTATGTCGTCCGATAAAAAAACAGAAAATGCTGCTCCGGTTCCTGCCGCTGTTCCCGCGCCCGCACCGATAGAAAACCGCGGAGAAATAACCGCTGCGGTATCGGCGGCTCTTGCTGAGGAAATGGGAACCGATGTTTCCGCAATCAGAATTTTGTCATTTAAAAAAATTTAAGAAAAAGGTGTTAGAAAATGAAAAAATACAATGTTACGGTAAACGGTACCGCATATGAAGTAACTCTTGAAGCTGTAGACGCGTCCGAAGTAAAAGCAGCTCCCGCTCCTGCGGCAGCCCCAGCGCCCGCTGCTGCTCCGGCTCCCGCTGCTGCGCCCGCAGCCCCTGTTTCGGGCGGTAAAGAAACCGTTTCAAGCCCGATGCCCGGCAACATTTTAGCCGTAAACGTTACAAACGGCGCTGCGGTTAAAAAGGGCGACGTGCTTATGATTCTTGAGGCTATGAAAATGGAAAACGAAATTATGTCCCCCTGTGACGGAACCGTTCTTTCGGTTAATGTTACAAAGGGCGCATCGGTGGAAACCGGCGCTGTTCTCTGCGTTATAGGCTAACGGTTGGGAGAATTGACATATGGATAAAATAATTGAATTTGCCAAAACAACAGGCTTTTATATGCTGTTCGGCAATATAAGAGAAAACTGGACGTCGCTTGTGATGATCCTTATCTCTCTGTTCCTTTTGTACCTCGGCATTAAAAAGCAGTTTGAGCCGCTGCTGCTTGTAGGCATAGCCTTCGGTATGCTGCTTACAAACCTTACCGCGTTTACGGGTGCCGATAACGCCATGTACCACACCGAGCTTTGGGCTGAATTTATGGCGGCGGGCGAGCACCACTACGATTACGGATATATATTAAGCAACGGCGGTTTGCTTGATTTCCTGTATATCGGCGTTAAAACCTGCATTTACCCTTGCCTTATATTTATAGGTATAGGCGCTATGACCGACTTTGAGCCGCTTATTGCAAGCCCGAAATCATTGCTTTTGGGCGCTGCGGCACAGGTTGGTATATTTGTAACCTTTATCGGCTGCTTGGCGCTCGCTTTCCCGGCAGAGGCTGCTGCCTCTATCGGTATTATAGGCGGTGCGGACGGTCCTACCGCCATTTACACCACTTCAAAGCTCTACCCGAACCTTTTAGGCCCGATAGCCGTTGCCGCTTATTCGTATATGGCGCTGGTGCCTGTTATTCAGCCGCCTATTATGAAGCTGCTCACCACTAAAAAAGAGCGCGCTATAGTTATGAAGCCGCTGCGCAGAGTAAGCAAAACGGAAAAAATAATTTTCCCGATTGCGGTAACAATATTTGTAGCTTTGCTCGTTCCCTCGGCTACTCCGCTTGTGGGCTGCTTAATGCTCGGTAACTTATGGAAAGAATCGGGCGTTTGCGAGCGCCTTTGCAAGACCGCGCAAAACGAGCTTATGAACATTGTAACCATATTCTTAGGCATTTCGGTAGGCGCTACCGCCACCGCAAAGGCATTCTTAAATTGGCAGACCATAAAAATACTCTGCATGGGAATAGTGGCTTTCGGCCTCGGCACTGCGGGCGGCGTTTTGCTTGCAAAGCTTATGAACCTGTTTACAAAGAAGAACAAGATAAATCCGCTTATCGGCTCTGCCGGCGTTTCCGCCGTTCCTATGGCGGCGCGCGTTTCGCAAATGGTGGGTCAGAAAGAAAACCCCTCCAACTTCCTGCTTATGCACGCCATGGGTCCGAATGTTGCGGGCGTTATAGGCTCTGCTATTGCGGCAGGCGTTCTTATTTCGATTTTCGGTTAATCGGAGGATTTTAAAATGGAAGAAAAGAAATTATATATAACCGATACCATTCTCCGTGACGCGCACCAGTCTCAGGCGGCTACGCGTATGCGTATTGAGGATATGCTTCCCGCGCTTGAACAGCTTGATTCGGTAGGCTACTGGAGCCTTGAATGTTGGGGCGGCGCTACGTTTGACGCGTGTATGCGCTTTTTGAACGAGGACCCGTGGGAAAGACTGCGCACCCTTAAAAAGCATATGCCCAACACCAAGCTGCAAATGCTTCTGCGCGGTCAGAACCTGCTCGGCTACAAGCATTATGCCGATGACGTGGTTGATATGTTCGTTAAAAAGTCGATTGAAAACGGCATTGACGTTATCCGTATTTTTGACGCGCTTAACGATACGCGCAATATGGAACAGGCTATGAAGAGCTGTAAAAAATACGGCGGAATATGCGAGGCGGCTATAAGCTACACCGTAAGCCCCGTTCATAATGAGGAATACTTTGTTGAAATGGCAAAGACCCTTGAAAAAATGGGAGCGGACGTTATCTGCATTAAGGATATGGCAAATTTGCTTTTGCCCTATAAGGCATATTCGCTTGTTAAAAAGCTTAAAGAGAATGTTAATGTTCCGATTCATCTGCATACCCACAACACCACAGGCACGGGCGATATGACCTATCTTATGGCGGCGCAGGCGGGCGGTGATATTGTTGATACCGCGCTTTCTCCCCTTGCAAACGGTACTTCGCAGCCCTCTACCGAGGCGCTTGTGGCGACGCTTCAGGGCACCCCGCGCGATACCGGGCTTGACCTTATGAAGCTGAGCGAAATAGCGGCGCATTTCCGCAAGGTTGCCGATAAACTTAAAGCCGAGGGTATACTTGACCCGAAGGTGCTTAATGTTGATACAAAGACCCTTATTTATCAGGTTCCGGGTGGAATGCTTTCAAACCTTTTATCTCAGCTTAAGCAGGCTAATGCAGAGGATAAATACTATGACGTTTTGGCTGAAGTGCCGAGGGTAAGAGAAGATTTCGGCTATCCGCCGCTTGTAACGCCCACCAGCCAGATTGTAGGCACACAGGCTGTGCTCAACGTGCTTTCCGGCGAGCGCTATAAGATGATCACCAAGGAATCAAAGGGACTTCTGCGCGGTGAATACGGCAGATTGCCGGGTAAGGTAAACGAAGAGGTTCGCAAAAAGGCTATAGGCGACGATAAGGTTATAACCTGCCGCCCCGCAGACCTTTTAAAGCCCGAGCTTACCGAGTACGCAAAGGAAATGCGCGATAAGGGCATAGGCAAATCGGAAGAAGATGTATTAAGCTATGCACTGTTCCCACAGGTTGCCGAAAAGTTCTTTGCGGTAAGGGATAAGAAGACTCCCTCAAATATTGATGAAAACGGCGTTCGTCAGCTTGTTGTTGAGGACTTATCCGTTTGAGCTTTTTAAATATGCTGTCGCTGATATGCGACAGCATATTTTCACATCATAATAAACAGCATAAGCATTTCTTTAACCTGTTCGTATATTCTCTCGGCGTCCGCTGCGGGCAGCGGGTTTTTGCCAAGCCCCAATTCGATTGTAAACCCAGGGCGGCAAAATTCGGTTATAAACCAATCCTTAAACCCGCCGCCGTCGGCAATGCCCGTGGGCACGTCAAGTGCGTAGCCCGATGAGGTAGCCATTATTTCCGCCATCTTTTTTGAGCGTGGCGGCACGGTTTCGCCGTAGCTCCAATATATGACTTCACCCTGTGAATGGAGCGCCGCCGCCTGGCGTATATTTACCGTGTGGCAAAGCTCTGTAAGCGCCAGCGTTTCGGGCTCGCTTTCGGGTCTGTAGCCCCCGAAACGGGTAGGGGAGGGACCAAATATTCCGGCTTTTATCTCTTTCCTTCTGAGGTTTTTCCAATCGGCGTTAAAATTATGGTTAATATCAACCCCGCGCAGGTTTGCGTTCCAATGCTCAAAATCCCCCAGGCACAGCCGCCTTACGGTGCTGCCAAGCTCCCCGCAGGCGTTTATCCCGTTAATGCTTATTTCGCAGCCGTCGGGATTAAGACAGGAAACAAATATCACCCCTCTGTCTTTCAATGCACGCGCGGCGTTTAAGCCGCATATGTAGCCGCCGCTTTTTACGGCAGCCGCCAGTTCTTCAATAAACATAAGCAATACAACCGAGGTTATATGCTCGCTGCCGTGAAATGCGGCGGCAATAAGGCTGTACTCCGCAGCCGAGCCGATTTTAAGGGCATAAATATCCCTGCCGCCGCAGCTGCGCCCGATAACGCTCCGCTTTATAAATTCGTACTCCGCGCAAAGGCTGTCTATAGCCCTTCGGCGCGCAAAATAATCGTAAACCGCAGGCTTTATAAGCTTGTTCATTATACCACTCTCCCATAAACATATATATTTAAAGAAGGTGCGTTTAATGAATTTAGATGAAAAACAATTATTAAAGCTTGAATTAGATAAGAAAGATAATTTATTAGTAGAAGACTGCGCCGCGATACGGCGCTTTTACCGAACGGCAAAACAGCCACCCGCGAGGTAATAGAGCATAACGGCGGCGTTTGCGTGGCAGCGCTTACCGATAATAACGAGGTGCTTTTTGTAAAGCAGTTCCGCTACCCGTATATGGAAATTGTAACCGAAATTCCCGCAGGAAAGCGCGACAGTGCCGATGAAGACCCACTTGCCTGCGGCAAGCGCGAGCTTAAAGAGGAAACAGGCGCCGAGGCTGAAAAATTTATACCCTTAGGTAAGCTTTACCCGTCACCCGGGTATTGCGGGGAGATAATCTGGATGTTTGCCGCAGCGGGTCTTAAATACGGCAAACAGCACCCCGATGACGATGAATTTTTAAGTGTGGAAAAAATACCGCTTGAAAAGGCAGTTGAAATGATACTTTCCGGCGAGATTACCGACGCAAAAACCCAGGCGGCGGTTTTAAAGCTAAAGCTTTTAAAAGATAACGGTAAAATTTAGGAAAAACGGAAAATTAAGGAAAAAACTTGATTTTTAAACACACGTAGGGTAGAATTGTTTTAAAATGCCGTGAGAGGACGAAAAGTATGCCAATAATTTATGACAGTAAAAATAAAACCTTTAAGCTTGATACTGCTACTTCAAGCTATATTATTAAGATATACGATGAAAACTATATACTTAATTTATATTACGGGGCAAAAATACCCGATACATATGTACCCGACCGTGAATGTGTTTCGCCTAACGCCTCATTCAGCCCGGCTAATCCCGTAATAGGCGAACACGGCTTTTCGCCCGACAGCGCACCTATGGAGTACGGTACAAACGGTGCGGGGGATTTCAGAATTTCGGCGCTTGCCGTCAGAAATTCAAACGGTGACAGCGTGACCGATATTCGCTATACGGGGCACAAAATATATAAAGGAAAGCCGGGAATACCGGGTCAGCCCTCAACCTATGTAGGCAGTGAAGACGAGGCGGAAACCTTAGAGCTTTACGCCGAGGACGCCGTTACAGGGCTTAAAATCACCCTTTATTATACCGTTTTTGAAAATTTCGGGGTTATGACCCGCCGCGTGCGAGCCGAAAACGGCGGTGCCGGCACATTGGAGCTTGAAAGAATTTTCAGCCTTTGCCTTAACCTGCCCTCAATGGATTACGACCTTATAACCCTTTACGGCAGGCACGCAAAAGAACGCAATATTGAGCGCAGGGCGCTCGGTCACGGCGTTCAGGGGGTTGAGAGCAAGCGCGGCGTATCGGGGCACTGTCAAAACCCCTTTGCGGCTTTAGCAGGCAAAAATGCCGATGAGAATAATGGCGAGGTTTACGGCTTTAACCTTGTTTATTCAGGCAATTTTTCTGCACTTTGCGAATGTGACTTTAATTATACCTCCCGCTTTATTATGGGTATTAACCCGACTGATTTCGGCTGGAGGCTGCAAAAGGGCGAATGTTTTGATACACCCGAGGCGGTTATGGTATACACCGAAAACGGCATAGGCGAAATGAGCCGCATTTTCCACCGTTTTTACAATAATAACCTTATACGCGGCAAATATAAAACCGAAAAGCGCCCGCTGCTTATAAACAGCTGGGAGGCGGCGTTCTTTAATTTTGACGATGAAAAGCTTGTGAATTTTGCGAAAGAGGCTAAAAAGCTCGGCATTGAAATGCTGGTTATGGACGACGGTTGGTTCGGCAGGCGCAACGATGATAAATCATCCCTCGGAGATTGGTATGTAAACGAGGAAAAGCTTAAAGGCGGGCTTTCTTACCTTATAGAGCGTGTAAACGCTGAAGGCTTGAAATTCGGCATATGGTACGAGCCTGAAATGATTTCGCCCGATTCCGATTTATTCCGTGCTCACCCCGATTGGCATGTTCATGTTGATAACAGAGTACCAATGCTTGGCAGGAATCAGTATGTCCTGGATTTTTCACGCGAGGATGTGCGCGAGAATATCTGGCAGCAGATGTATGATGTGCTTTCAAAGAATAAAATTGACTATTTAAAATGGGATTTCAACCGTAATATTTCGGACGCGGGTTCGGCACTTTTGCCGCCCGACCGCAAAAAAGAGTTTTTCCACCGCTTTATTTTGGGTACATACGAAATAATGGATAGGCTGACCAAAGCCTTCCCGAATATTCTTTTTGAAAACTGCTCGGGCGGCGGCGGACGCTTTGACCCCGCTATGCTTTACTATTCGCCGCAGATTTGGGCAAGCGATAACACCGACCCGATTGAACGGCTGTATATTCAGTTCGGTACATCTATGTGCTACCCCGCCTCTACCATGGGTGCGCACGTTTCTGCCTGTGACAGAACAGGCTACAAGACTAAAGGTAATGTGGCGCTTTGGGGCACATTCGGCTATGAGCTTGACCCATTAAAGCTTACCGATTCCGACCGCGAAATAATAAAGGAGCAGGTAAAGCTTTACCACAATACCTACGATTTAATAAGAAACGGCGATTTATACAGGCTGGTATCTCCCTTTGAAAACCCATACCGTGCGGTTTGGGAGATAGTATCGCCCGATAAATCCCGCGCTATGGTAACGGTGGTTACAATGCGCGGAGAATGTGCTCCGCATACAATAGTTAAATTGAGGGGGCTTGAGCCGCAAAGGTATTACCGAAATGAGAAAACCGGCGAGACCTATTCGGGCGCATTGCTTATGAACGCCGGGCTTAACCTTACCTACACCGCAAATAATGACGGCGACAGTGAGTTGCTGATCTTCACAGCGATTTAAAGAAAAACAGAGCAAAAAATAATCCCCCTTATTCGAGGCGGGATTATTTTTTGCTGCAAAGTGTATGTATACTGTAATATTATTCAGCCGACGTTATAATCAGGTCGCCGCTTACCGTGTCTGTTTCAAAATCGGCGGAGCCGTCGCCGCAAACACGGCGATTTTTGCTTTCGGAAACAGTGGGCAGCCCGCAGCTTATATCACCGCTTACGGTATCGGCTTTAAGCGTGAAGCCGCTGTTTTTGGGTATTGTAAGTCTTATATTACCGCTTGTGCTGTCGCAATCCAGCTTTTTAAGCGGTGTTGCGGAGCTTACGGTCACATCTCCCGAAACACTGTCGCTTTCAAGCTCTGTAAATTCTCCGGCGGCTTTTATACTGCCGCTTACCGTATCAATATCAAGCTTTTCTGTTTTGATATTTTTCAAATTTGCGCCGCCGCTTACGGTGTCAATTTCTATTTTATCGCTCGCCGAAATGCCGGTAATAGTTACCTCAGCCGATACCGAATCGGACGTGACGGCTTTTAGCCCTTCCGCCACGTTTGACGGAATTTTAACCGTAAGCGTTTTTTTCGGAGTTTTTTTAAGCCCGAACCGCATACCCGCAGCCATTTGCTGAATTTTTAAAACACCGTCCTCCACGCGCCAGCGGAGTTTATTCTCTTTTTCCGCAACCTCGGTTTCACTTATAACGGTATCCTCGCCGTCGTATGCTTCTATGTTTATTTTTCCGTTTGTCCAGTTCACCTTAATGCTCTGAAATTCATCGGTCACCGTTCCGCCGCCCACGTTGTAAAGGGCGGAATTTTTATATGTTACTCCAATACCGCCGAGCGACCAGTCTCCGGAAAAAAACGAGGAGGGGGAGGAGCTAATACCGACTACCAGCAAAGAAGTAAGTAAAACAGCTACCAGCGACCATATGACTATTCTTGCAATTGCGTTTCGTTTCATTATGCGCACCTCATCTCTTTAAATCGAAAACCGCTCTTACTATATTGGAGACCGCGCCGCCGATTATGAAAATAAGCCAGCTTATATACCAAGCCCCGGTTAAAAAGCTTATAACAAAATACGCCGTTAAGGTAAGCGCCCAAACAGCGCCGTTTACAGCCCCCATAAGCGAGCGGTCCTCGTTTTTTTCGCGGTTCCATTTTTTGAAATCCTCAACCACCGTGTCGTCGGTCGGCATATATTCAAGCCTCATCCCGCTGCGGTAAATAATAAGCGCCGTGGCAACCGCCGCTATAACAAACATTGAAACAATGCCGAAAACCTCGTTTACGCCTATTTCATCGCAAATTATAACCGGCACAACGCAAAGTATGTAAAGCGCCACAGCAACCGCTAAAAGCAGCGTGCGCTTATTTTGATTTTTCCGTATTTCCTCGCGTGAGTAGCCCGATGACGCTACCGGGGCTATAATGCTGTCAATCAGGTGGTCAACATCACCTATTCCGGCAATGGCTATATTATAAGCCGCCTCGTCACTCTTGCCCTCCGCCTTTAAATCGTTGTAGCGGTCAATGGTGTTTTGCAGTATTTCCTCCTTTATTTCCACCGCCTGGCGGGTTTGCGGAGCGTTTTTAAAAAGCTCCTCTATGTGTTCACGCAGTTTTTCATTCATTTTTATTTTCCTCCGTTTCAATAAGCTCGTCAATAATCTTTTTCGCCGTTTCCCATTCCGCAATAAGTGAACGGCATTTATCTATGCCGGTGGGGGTTATGTGGTAGTATTTTCTGCGGGCACCCGTGCCCTCGGCACCCCAGTAGGAGTTTATACAGCCGCCGTCTTCAAGGCGCTTAAACGCAGTATACAGCGTCGCCTCGTTAAGCTCGTACCTGCCGCCCGACGCCGATTTTATTTTTTTATTTATTTCGTAGCCGTAGCTGTCGCGCAGCAGCAGCGCCGATAAAATTATCGTGTCGGTGTGTTCCCTTATAATATCGCTTGCGATAGACATATCCTCATCTCCTTAATGTATATAATAACTTAAAATACCTTAAAAGTCAAGGTATTTTAAAAATAAAAAAACAAACGCCGCCGTTTTTATGGCAAGCGTTTGATTTTTTGTTTTTATAAAAGGTCTTTAAGCTGTGGAAGCGAGGTTATCTGATATTTTGCAGGATATTTTGCCGTGTGGCTTGCTGGGTTGTACCAGCAGGCGTCCAACCCTGCGTTTATCCCGCCCAAAATGTCAGAGCTTTGGCTGTCGCCTATAATAAGAATATTTTCCCTGTTCTTTTCGGGAATTTTCTCAATTATATAATCGTAATATTCCTTTTCGGGCTTTTGGTGCCCTGTATCCTCTGAAACGAAAATACCGTCGAAATATTTATCCAGCCCCGAGCCGCGTATGCGCTTGTACTGGGTCAGCGAAATACCGTTTGTGGCGGCGTAAAGCTTATAGCCCCGCGCTTTTAAATAGGTGAGAATTTCATCGGCACCCTCCACCTTAAAATATCCCTCGGATAAATTAAGGCAGTAATCCTTTGATATTTTCGCGGTATCGCCCGAAACACCAAGTTTTTCAAAAAGGGTTTTAAAGCGCCCCTCAAAAATCGCCTCGCGCGGAATTTCACCGCGCTCAAAGCTTTCCCAGTAGCTGCGGTTTATATCGGAATAAAGCGCCACGGTAGCGTCGTCGTGCGGCAGCCCGTGCGATTTCAGCACCTTACGCACTGCGTGCGCTTCTGCTGCGTTAAAATCCAGCAGGGTATTGTCAAGGTCAAGCAAAAGGGAAGTATACATCACAGCTTTGCACTCAGTTCCTTTAAATATTCCCTTAATTGCTCCTTAATTTCGGGGTGAGCAAGCCCTACCTCAATATTCGCCTTTAAAATTCCGAATTTATTGCCCATATCATAGCGTATACCGCTGAAATCAACGCCTACCATACCGTATTTAACGGCAAGCGTGCGCATAGCGTCGGTCAGCTGTAATTCGCCGCCCACGCCGAGCGGGGTTTTTTCAAGTATGCTGAAAATTTCGTTATCAAGCACACATCTGCCGAGTATGGAGTAATTTGAAAACTTGGTTTCAAGGCTCGGCTTTTCAATCATATCGGTTACGGAATAAATTTTATCGTCAAGCTTTTCTGCCTTTAAGGAGCTGTATTTAACAATAAGCTCATCGGACACTTCCTTTATGCCAACAACGCTCTTGCCGTATTTCTCGTATGCGTCGCACAGCTCGCCTATGGCGGGCGGCTCGCCTATAATAACGTCGTCGCCGTAAAGCACGGCAAAGGGCTCTGTGCCCACAAATTCCTTGGCGCGCAGCACTGCGTCGCCGAGACCCCGCGTTTCCTTTTGGCGGATATAATAGATATTTGCAAGGTTTGCCACCTTATCAAGCGTTTCAAGCATTGCGGTGTTGCCGCGCCTTTCAAGCATTGCTTCAAGCTCTACCGAGTGGTCGAAATGGTCCTCTATAACGCCCTTGCCGCGGTTGGTAATTATAAGAATATCGGTTATTCCCGCTCTTACCGCTTCCTCCACAATATACTGTATTGCGGGCTTATCAACTATTGGGAGCATTTCCTTAGGTAACGCCTTTGATGCAGGTAAAACACGAGTGCCGAGCCCTGCCGCGGGGATTATTGCCTTTTTGATTTTCATATTTTTTCTCCTCTTTTAAAGCATTGAAATAACAGCAGTCACTGCTGATGTCAGGTTATTTACTACAACTATGCAAATTATGCCCACTGCAAGCATACCGCCCGAGACTCCGCCGATGGACGCCAGCCCCATTGTGTAATAACGGCGGTCACTTATGTTCATACGGAAATTGTTTATTACCTTAATGCAATGCTCTTTATACAAGTAATATCCGAAAAGCCCTGTAAGTATGCAGGTTGCAAGGTCAGCCGCACTGCTTATTACGTCTGCTATAACGTCAAGCAGGGTAGATGTGCTGCCGATAGAGGAAAGCGCGTTCAGCACGCTTTGCATATCGCCCGATAAAAACGAGCGGTAAAGCAGGGTGTAATCAGCCGAGGTAGTATTGAAGGTAAGCGCGGCTACTATAATATTGATAAGCGCGCCTATAACCGCAAGCAACGCGCCTGTTTTATACATTTTGCGGTAGAAGAACCACAGCGCCGCGCCCATAGGTCCGAAAAAGAAACCGAGAATTGCCGCGGGCCAGCACCACGAAACCTTGGAATTTGTTATTTCCATTTTAATGAATTTCGGCATAATAACGGCTGACTTTTTACCTATAAAGAGCGCTAGCTCCTCCTGCGGTATTCCGTCGGTTATGGGGCTGCTGTCAGGCGTATACCCCGCGCTGCCGTTTGCCGTGTTATAAACCGGCGGAGCCGGCTGAAATGAAGGCTGCTCGACTTTCGGTTCGGGCGCGGTTTGTGCAATAAACTCGTGCTCAGGCTCCGCTTTTGCAGGCGCGGGCTCTGCCGGCTTTGTGGGGGAGGTCAGCAGTGTTCCGCAGTTTTTGCAGTAAATATAATCGCTTTCGTTTTCTGTTCCGCACTCGGAGCATATTTTTTTGTCCATTTTTAATCCTCCTAAATAAAAATCGCTATTAAAGCGGGCAGATACTGCACCGCCATTGTACCTATAAGAAACAGGAAAATGTTTACTCCACCTTTTTTGCGGTAGTCGTAGTCCATATCCTCGCTTTCGGCACGAATGGTCTTGATAGAGGATATGGCATATTGCTTATAAAGGTAATCGCCGAAAAGCGCCGATAAAAGCCTTACCGCTATATTAAGTATAAACCCTACAAGCATAGCCGCCAGCACCGCCGTACCCATTTCGGGCAGGTGCTCGTAGATATTCTGCATAAGCTGCGCCTGCGTTTCGTTAGCGGAAAAACCGAGATTGTTTACCGCGTTCATAAACGGCAGGTAAAAAAGGGTGGAAATAGCCGTTAAAAGCCCCGCAACAATTCCGTTTTTATACATTTTGCGCGAGAGCATCCACCCGCAGGGGAAAAGAAATGCAAGCCAGTTCCACGAAAGCTTGTTTTTAGCGTTAAGCACCGCGAATTTCGGAATATACCGCGGGGTATTCGCCGCTACAAAACGCTTTGCTTCGTCCGCGGTTATACCGTCGCCTATATCGTAATCCGCCGGTACTCCGCCCAAAAAGTCAAAGTTTACAAAGCTGCCGCCCGCCTTTGCTATATTCGGCGCGCCGCACTTCGGGCAGGCGTTAAGCGCAAAATCATATTTTTCGTGGCACATCTGGCAGGTTATAAGCCCTTCGGCGTTTTCGCCCGTATTCGGCATTTCTGCGGCGTTTTGCTCTGCCTCGCGCGCCTTGACCTTATCATACTGCCGGTCTGTTCCGTGAAATTCCTCAAGTGCGCAGTGCCCCAGCTGATTATAGCACTCCCTATGGTGCGGCGCGCCGCACACAGGGCAGTAAACTATATCATCCTCAGGGAATAGGTATGCGTGGCATCTTACGCAGCTTACACCTTCTGTATTAAGACTCATACAACGGCTCCTCTGTAATCTTCTATTTTGCCGAAAACGCTTTCAAAATACTCTTTGCCGTAATTATGAAAGGTTCCGTTTTTTATCATTTCTTTAAGCTCTTTGCCCGTTATCCACTTAGCCTCGGCAACCTCTGTTTGCTGTAAGGTAAGCTTTTCTGCCGGGGTGTTGCTTTCGGTCAGCCATACGTCAAGCAGTGAATTGCGCCGCTTAATTCTGGTAAGTAGCTGCATATTGCTTTTGTCGGCGGCAATGCTAAGCTCCTCTTGCAGCTCGCGCTGTGCGGCGGCAAGCGAGTTTTCACCTGCAACAGCGGCGCCGCCGGTTGCCGCCCATTCGCCGGGCATAAGCTTTTTATCGTCCGCTCGGCGCTGAATTAAAAATAAACCGCTCTTTGATACTACCCATATATGCACCACTAAGTGGTACTCGCCCGGTGCTAAAACGGAGTGCCCGCGAAGCGCGGTTTTGCCTGTGGGAACGCCGTTTTCATCAAGCACATCCCATAGCTCAACACTCATAACGCTTTTTTACCGTTTCCCCGCTTTTTTTATAAATGCTGTTCGGCTCTATAACGCCGCGCACAGATGAGAGCGGATAAATATTTGTATTTTTACCGACTATCGTTCCCGGGTTCAGCACCGTGCCGCAGCCCACCTCAACATAATCGCCGAGTATTGCGCCGAACTTTTTAAGCCCCGTTTCAAGCCTTTCTTCGCCCTTTTTAAGCACTACAAGGCTTTTATCCGACTTGACATTGGAGGTAATGGAGCCCGCGCCCATATGCGAGTGAAAGCCGAGAATGGAATCGCCCACATAATTATAGTGCGGTACCTGCACCGTGCCTATAAGCACCACGTTTTTAAGCTCGGTTGAATTGCCCACCACGCAATCGTTGCCAACAAGCGCGTTGCCCCTTATAAAGGCGCAGTGGCGCACCTCGGTTCTCTCGCCTATAATGCAGGGACCCGTAATACTTGCGCTCGGCGCTATTTTTGCCGACCTTGCAATCCAAATGCTTTCGCCGCGCTCCTCATATATTTCCTTATCAAGCGCAGGACCTATTTCCTTTATATAATCGCCTATTTTTTTCAGCGCCTCAAACGGATAAGTCACGCTGCAAAGCAGCTTTTCCGCCAAGGTACCCTCTGCCGATAAAAGCTCTTTTACGGTTATACCGGTCATAAATTTCACACCCTTTTAACCTTTTTACATTTATTATACACGCTAATTATATCAGCTTTATGAATTTTTTTCAACATTTTCTATCTTAGGTATTGTAAAAAAATAAAATATGTGTTAAAATACATAGCATAGACCTTGTTCACTCGGGTGTGCGAACGGGCGGGTCCTGTGCGACGGGGCGCTGCGAACCATGTCAGGCGGGGAACCGAGCAGCATTAAGCGGTATTCCCCGTGCGCCGCAGTAAATCGGTTCGTTCGTACACCCGGGTGAGTAAGGCTTTTTTTGTCAATCAATTCGGAATTCGGAATTAAAAACAGTTGATATCATTTTATTAAGGAGGATGCGTATGTCTTATCAGGCGCTTTATCGGAAATACCGCCCGCAGACCTTTTCGGACGTTGTGGGGCAGGAGCATATTACCGAAACGCTTAAAAACGAGCTTTCTGCCGGTAAGGTTACTCATGCGTATCTGTTTACGGGCACACGCGGCACGGGTAAAACCTCAACCGCAAAAATATTGGCAAAGGCGGTAAATTGCCTGAACCCCAAAAACGGCGACCCCTGCCTTGAGTGTGAAAGCTGCCTATCGGTTGCAAACGGGGAAAATACCGATATTGTGGAAATAGACGCGGCTTCAAACAACAGTGTTGACAGCATACGCGAGCTGCGCGACCAGGTAAACTTTGCACCCGCTTCTTCAAAATACCGCGTTTATATTATAGATGAGGTGCATATGCTCACCATAAGCGCCTTTAACGCGCTGCTTAAAACCCTTGAAGAACCGCCAGAGCACGTTATTTTTATTCTTGCCACAACCGAGGTTCATAAGCTGCCAGCAACTATACTTTCCCGCTGCCAGCGGTTTGATTTCAGAAGAATAGACCCCGAGCGTATTTGCGAAAGAATACAGTATATAGCAGGAAAAGAGGGATTGACCGTAACAGACGGCGCAGCCTCTTTAATAGCCGCCGCGGCTGACGGCGGTATGCGCGACGCGCTTTCCATTTTAGACCTGTGCGCCTCGGGCAGTAAAAATATAGATGAAGAAACGGTTGAAAGCGTTTGCGGAATGGCAGGCGGCGATTACCTTTTGCAATTAGCCGACTGTATAAACCGCCGCGACGCCGAGGGCGCGCTCTTACTGACGGATAAGCTATACAACACCTCTGTTGATATGCAGCGGCTTTTATCCGAGCTTACCTCGCATTTCCGCGACCTTATGATAATTAAAACCGTAAAAAGCGATAATAAACCCATTGTCTGCTCAGAAACACGGCTGAAAGCCCTAACAGAGCAGGCAGCCGCCTTTGATATAAAGGATATTATGCACGCGCTTTCTCTTTTGCAGGCGTCCGCCGCGGGTATGCAAGGCGGCAACCGCCGCTGCGAAATGGAAATGGCGCTGATACGGCTTTGCACCCCCTCGCTTTCAAACGATTTATCCTCGCTTGAAAGAAGAATAAACGCGCTGGAAACAGGGGCGGCAAAAATAGCTCCCCGCCCGCGCGCAGAAAGCCCCGCACCCGCTGTGACGCCGGAGACTGAGCAGGATATTCCGCTGCCCGAGGCTCCGCCCGATGAACCTGCCGCACAGGTTACAAATACCGGCGATACAGAGCAGGTGGAAACCGGCGAATGGGACGAAATAAGGCGAATACTTAAAACCTCCTGCCCGCTTATAGCAGGCGTGCTTAATGAATCAAGAGCGTTCACAAGGGGACCGTTTCTTTTAATTGACGCGCCGAATGAAAACTTCCGCTCAATGGTAAATAACCCGATGTACCGCGACGCTATAAGAAAAGCTGCGCTCAATGTGCTCGGCAAGGCTTATAAATTAGGGCCTTACACCGCGCCGAAAGCGCAGACGGACGAAAAAGACCCGCTTGCGGAGCTTGCTGGCAAGCTTAAAAATTTTGAAATAAATTAAGGAGATATAAAAAAATGAAAGTACGTTTACCCAACTCCGGCGGTGCCGGCAATATGAATCAGATGTTAAAACAGGCGCAGAAAATGCAGGCTGATATGGCAGAATTACAGGCTGACCTTGAGCAGCGCGAATATACCGCAACCTCTGGCGGCGGTATGATTGAAGTAACGGTTGACGGCAAGCACCACATAAAAGCCCTTAAAATCAACCCCGATGCGGTTGACCCTGAGGATACCGAGATGCTTGAGGACCTTATAACCGTTGCGGTGAACGAGGCTGTATCAAACGCGGAAAAGACCGCCGAGGACGAAATGGGCGCCATTACCGGCGGGCTTAATATGCCGGGGCTTTTCTGATAATGGCTAAAAACAGTATTGTGCCGCTTACCGAGCTTATAGCCCAGTTTGAGCGGCTGCCGGGCATTGGCAGAAAAACCGCGCAGCGCCTGGCTTACAGCATTTTGGAGCAGCCGCCCGAGCGCGCCGAAAAATTTGCCGAGGCGCTTGTTAACGCGCGGCGAAAAATACATTTCTGCAAGGTATGCCAGGCACTTACGGATATGGACACCTGCGCCATTTGCGCCGATACCGAGCGCGACCACAGCGTGATATGCGTTGTTGCCGAGCCGAAAGACGTAATTGCGTTTGAACGCACGCGGGAATATAACGGCACCTACCACGTTCTGCACGGGGTAATTTCCCCGCTTGACGGCATAGGACCCGAGCAGTTGAGAATAAAGGAGCTTATGGCGCGCCTTTCTGACAGCGGCGTGACCGAAATAATAATGGCTACCAACCCCACGGTTGAGGGGGAGGCGACCGCCAGCTATTTATCCCGCCTAATAAAGCCGCTAGGCATTAAAGTGACCCGCCTTGCCTACGGCATACCAGTGGGCGGCGACCTTGAATATGCCGACGAATATACCCTTGCCCGCGCGCTTGAGGGGAGAAACGAAATCTGAATATAATTCGGAATGTTGAATTCGTAATTCGGAATTAAAGAAACGTTACCTGCTGCAACGGGCTTTTCTTTTTATTGCCCGGCTGCAAATCAAATATAAATAATTCCGCATTACGCATTACGAATTCCGCATTAAAAAAGTGGTGGATTTATGACAAAAGAGCAGATTGCCCGAATAAACGAGCTTGCGAGAAAGCAAAAGGCAGAGGGGCTGACAGAGGAAGAAAAAGCGGAGCAGTTAAAACTCCGAGGCGAGTATATAAACGCCTACAAGCAAAGCCTTATCGCCCAGCTTGAAAACACATATATATTAGAGCCGGACGGCACCAAAAGAAAGGTAAGGCGCAAGGATGATGCAGCTCCTCTTAACTGATACCGCAACCCTTGAATCAAATGGGGACCTGCCGCTTGATGTTTTCGATAAATTCGGCAAGGTTACGAAATTCGACAATATAACCCGCAAGGAGCTGCTGACGGCGGCAGCGGATAAGGACGTAATACTCTGCAACAAAACGGTTATTGACAGGGAGGTTATGAACGCCGCGCCTAATTTACGCTATATAGGGCTTTTCGCTACGGGCTATAATAATATAGATATTGCCGCCGCAAAGGAAAAGGGAATTACCGTTTGCAATGCGGGCAGCTACTCTACAAACGCCGTGACACAGCAGGTTATAGGCTATATTCTTATGCATTACACCAAAATTCCGCAGTACGATACCTTTGTAAAGCAGGGCGGGTGGAAGCGCTCGGGCGTTTTTTCTCCGCTTATTTTTTCGGGCGACGAGGTATACGGCAAGACCCTCGGAATAGTGGGTTATGGAAATATAGGAAAGGCGGTGGAAAAAGCTGCCGAGGGGCTTGGTATGAATGTTTTGGTGCACACAAGAACCGTGCGTGAAAACGGCAAAACCAAATTCGTCGGGTTTGATACGCTGCTTGAAAACAGCGATATTGTAACGCTGCACTGCCCCCTAAACCCGCAAAGCGAGAAAATGATGAACGCCGCGGCTTTTGCGAAAATGCGTAACGGCGCTTTCTTTATAAACACCTCGCGCGGCGGCACGGTGGATGAAAACGCGCTTTTTGCCGCCCTTCAAAGCGGCAAGCTTTCGGGTGCGGCAATAGATGTGCTGACAAGTGAGCCTATGCAGCCCGATTGCCCGCTTACAGACGCGCCGAATATAATTATCACCCCGCACACCGCTTGGGCGCCGCTGCCCACAAGACTGCGGCTTTTGGATATTGTAAGCGGCAATATAACCGCGTTTTTAAGCGGAAACACACAAAACCGAATAGTTTAATTTATACCGGGGCGGAGAAAAATATGTCTGATGGTATTATAGGCATGAAAAACGGAAAGCACTTTCATTTTGATAATCTTTTTTTAAATTGTCCGGTAAAGTGCGGCTTTATCGACCTGTATCAAATAGGTGAGCTTTGCTGTGAATCAGGCTATGTTATTGAAGAGCATATGCAAACACTGTGCGAAATAACCTATGTAATATCCGGCAGCGGGCGCGCATTTGTAGACGGCGAGCCAGTGCCGCTTACGGCGGGTGACGCTATGATAAACAGCGTAGGGCACAGGCATAAAATTGAGGCCGGTAAAAATTCATTTCTGCGCTTTGCGTATATAGGCTTTTTATTCAACGGGAACGCCGCAAAGAAAAAATACCGAGATTTGACTGAAATTTATAATTCCTCACCTTTAAAATTCTTAAAGCGGACAGCACCGTGGCGGGCTGTGCAGTGATAAAATAACCGAGTGCTATTGTGAGCAAATTATAATTCACACCGCGCGGCTTTTCTTTGATAACCCCGAAAAAGCGCTGCCGCAGCGCCGTATTGACCGCAAAAGCACCTGTCCGGCGGTATATTCGGTTATACGCTATGTTGAGGAAAATATTGAAAACATTGAAAGTATTCACGAAATCGCTGCCTACGCCGGCTACAGCTACACATATCTATCCCATTTATTCAAAAACAAAACCGGAATAATCTTCAGCGAATATATAAGGTATAAAAAAATAGAGCGCGCGGCGTCTCTTATAAGGGACGGCGGAATGTCGCCCACACAGGCGGGCGAGATTTTAAGGTATGAAAGCCTTGCCTCTTTCTCAAAATCCTTTAAAAGCGTTATGGGAATTTCTCCCGGCAAGTATGCCGCTGACTGCAAAAAATAATTTGTAGAAAATCACAATTTAACTTTTTTAAGTATATCTAAATTGTAAATGTGAACAAACTTTTAAAATCGGCTCGTATTTTGTTGACTTTAGTCGCTCAGTGTGGTACGATAATACCAGCGAAAGCGAAACAATTTAATATTTGCCAATATAGGTTTGGATTGATGGCCCAAATGTTTCTACCGCACGCCGTATAAGTTGCGACTATTGGTGAAGTCAGCTTTAAATGCCGGCTTTTTAAACGTTTTTCTGCGTTTATATATTGGCAAACAGACTTACGGAAGAAGTCTGTTTTTTTTGTTTTTTAAAAATATAAAAGGAGCGCGCCTGATGAAAGCTTTAGAAGAAAAAATTCTAAAAGAGGGAAAGGTTCTTCCCGGCAATATTCTCAAGGTGGGCTCTTTTTTAAATCATCAGATAGACGTTGATTTCATAATGGAAATGGGGCGCGAAACAGCGCGGCTCTTTGAAAATGAAAAAATAACGAAAATTCTTACTATTGAGACCTCGGGCATAGCAATAGCGGTAGGCGCGGGCGCGGCAATGCACGTTCCTGTTGTATTTGCGAAAAAGCATAAATCAAGCAATGTTTCGGGTGAGGTTTTAAGCACCGTAGTTCACTCCTACACACACGGAACGGATTATACCGTGGTTGTTGAAAAGGATTACCTAAGCCCCGACGATAAAATATTATTGGTAGACGATTTTCTTGCAAACGGCAAGGCACTTTTGGGACTTATTGATATAGCCGAGCAGGCGGGCGCCGAGGTTGTGGGCGCTTGCTGCGCTATTGAAAAAGGCTTTCAGAAGGGCGGAGACTCTCTCCGCGCCGACGGAATACGGGTTGAATCGCTCGCGGTTATTGACAGTATGAGCGACACCTCGGTCACGTTCCGCAAATAAATTAAGGATAATCGCGGTTTACCGCTTTATCAAAATAAATAATTTTTCGGAGGAAGAAATTATGAAGAAAATTACGGCAATGCTTCTCTGCCTTGCAATGCTTTTTGCTTTTGCAGGGTGCGGCAGCAAGGACACAGGCTCCGGCTCAACCGGCAACAACGCAAAAAAGGGTGTCAGCGAGGATATTCTTCCGCGTCTTGACATTAAATCAGAGGTTACCGTACCTGACGATTTCAAAATCGGTATGATCTGCCTGCACGACGAAAACTCCACCTATGATAACAACTTCATTCAGGCTTTAAAGTCTGTTCAGAAGGGTATGGGTCTTAAAGACGATCAGGTAGTTATAGTTACCGGCATCGGCGAAGACAGCAAGTGCTACGATACCGCTGTTGACCTTGCTAAAAATAAGGGCTGCAAGGTTATATTTGCCGATTCTTTCGGTCATGAATCCTTTATGAAGCAGGCGGCTCAGGAGTTCCCGAACGTTCAGTTCTGCCACGCTACCGGTACTTCGGGTAAGAGAGCCGGAATTGCCAACTTCCACAATGCTTTCGCCTCTATTTATGAGGGCAGATACCTTGCAGGTATAGCTGCCGGTATGAAGCTCAACGAAATGATTAAAGCCGGCAAGATAAAGGCTGAAGAGGCTGTTATCGGTTATGTAGGCGCTTACACCTATGCTGAGGTTATCTCAGGTATGACTTCTTTCTTCCTCGGCGCACGTTCTGTTTGCGAAACCGCTACAATGAAGGTTCGCTACACCGGTTCTTGGTACGACCAGGGCAAGGAGCAGGAAGCTGCTACCGCTCTTATTGAAAAGGACAAGTGCGTTCTTATAAGCCAGCACGCTGACTCCCTCGGCGCTCCCACCGCTTGCGAGCTTGCAGGCGTTCCGAATGTTTCCTACAACGGCAGCACCTACTCCGCAGGTAAGAATACTTTCATAGTTTCTTCCGCTATCAACTGGGCGCCTTACTTCCAGTACATTATTGAGTGCGCTGTTAAGGGACAGGCTATCGATTCCGACTGGTGCGGCGATATAGCTACAAACTCTGTTGTACTCAGCGGTATAAACGAGGGCGTTGCAGCCGAAGGCACCGAGGCTAAGATGAAAGAAGCTATCGACGCTTTCAAGGCAGGCACACTCAAGGTATTTGCTACCGATAAGTTCACTGTTGACGGCAAAAAGCTTGACCAGTATTTAGCTGATGTTGACGGCGACTTCAAGGGCGAGACCAACGTTGTACACGACGGTTACTTTGATGAGTCCAACGCTAAAGACTTCCGCTCTGCTCCTTATTTCGATATTATAATCGACGGTGTTACAAACCTTAACAAAGAGGTTTAATTAACGCTTTAGATCTGACTATCCCACACAAGGGGAATATTTTCCCCTTGTGTATTTTGATTTTTAAAACATACAGGGAGGATACTTGTGAACGCGCTTGAAATAAGAAACGTAACAAAACGCTTCGGTAAGGTAGTAGCAAACAAGAATATAAATCTTACGGTTGAAAAGGGCGAAATACTTGCCGTACTGGGCGAAAACGGCTCGGGCAAGACTACGCTTATGAATATGATTGCAGGTATCTACCACCCTGACGAGGGCGAGATTCTTGTAAACGGCGAACACGTTGTTATAAACTCGCCGAAGGACGCTTTTAACCTAAAAATAGGTATGATCCACCAGCATTTTAAGCTTGTGGATGTATTTGACGCTACCGAAAACATAGTTTTGGGAATTGACGGTGATAAACGCTTTAACCTTAAAGAGGCGGCAAAGCGGGTTGCCGAAATTTCAGAGAAATACGGGTTTGAAATTGACCCGAAAAAGAAAATTTATCAGATGTCGGTTTCGGAAAAGCAGACCGTTGAAATAATAAAGGTGCTTTACCGCGGCGCGGATATACTGATACTTGACGAGCCGACGGCGGTGCTTACCCCGCAGGAGACCGAAAAACTTTTCGCGGTGCTCAGAAGAATGCGCAGCGACGGCAAGTCGATAATAATAATAACTCACAAAATGCACGAGGTGCTTTCCGTTTCCGACCGCGTGGCGATACTCCGCCGCGGCGAATACATAGATACGGTAATAACAAAGGAAACGAGCGAAGCCGAGCTTACCGAAATGATGGTGGGCAAAAAAGTATCACTTAACATTGACAGAACAGAACCCGAAAACCCCGCCGAGCGCCTTATGATAAAAGGTCTCGACCTTTACAGCGAAGAGGGCATTAAGGTTCTTGATGATATATCATTCACCGCAAACAGCGGCGAAATTTTAGGCATTGCAGGCATTGCGGGCAGCGGTCAGCGCGAGCTTTTGGAGGCTATTGCGGGTCTTCAGAAAATAAGCAGCGGCGAAATAATTTACAATAACCCGAAAACCGGCGTCGCCGAAAACCTACGCGACAAAACCCCCATGCAGATTCGAGAGCTGGGCGTCCGTCTTTCATTCGTACCTGAGGACAGGCTCGGAATGGGGCTTGTGGGTAATATGGACATTGTGGATAATATGATGCTGCGCAGCTACCGCCGCGGGCGCTCTATGTTCCTTAACCGTCAGTCGCCCAAAAAACTTGCCGAGGATATTATAAACGACCTTGAAATTGCAACCCCCAGCGCAAACACCCCCGTGCGCAGGCTTTCGGGCGGTAACGTGCAAAAGGTGCTTGTAGGGCGCGAAATTGCCTCCTCCCCCACGGTGCTTATGGCGGCGTACCCTGTGCGAGGGCTTGATATTAACTCCTCTTATATGATATACAATCTTCTCAATCAGCAGAAGAAAAACGGCGTTGCCGTTATATTCGTCGGTGAGGATTTAGACGTTTTAATTGAGCTTTGCGACCGCATTATAGTTGTAAACTCGGGCAGAGTTACCGGCATTGTGGACGCAAGAGAAACCACAAAGGAAGAGCTCGGGCTTTTAATGACAAAATCGGGAGGCAATGAAAATGGCAAGTGAAAAAAATCTTAAACGCGAGCCTCTCGCCTATATTTCAAAAAGGGACAATGTTTCTCTTACCTACCGCATAGCGGTGCGGGCTATAGCAATTGTTTTGGCGCTTATAGCCTGCGGTATAGTCACCAAGGTGCTTACAGGAGACAACCCGATCTCAATTTATCAGACAATTGTTCACGGTGCGGTCGGCAAGGGCAGACTGCTCGTTACAATTCACGATATTGCAATTCTCCTTTGCATATCCTTAGCGGTAACCCCCGCCTTCCGTATGCGCTTTTGGAACACGGGCGCAGAGGGTCAGGTGCTTATAGGCTGCCTTGCCACCGCCGCGTGTATGTTCTGGCTCGGCGGCAAGGTTCCGAACGGTGTGCTAATTCTTATTATGACCGTTTCCGCCATAGTTTCGGGTATGATTTGGGGCGTTATTCCCGCAATATTCAAGGCGCAGTGGAAAACTAACGAAACGCTTTTCACCCTTATGATGAACTACGTTGCAATTCAGCTTGTTGAATATTTCCTTAAAATAGCCGATAAAAGCGGCTCAAACGTTGTAGGACCCGACCTTTTATCCCACGGCTGGCTGCCCGATATTTTCGGGGTGAAATATCTGCTTAACATTATAATTGTTGCGGTTATTACCGTTTTAATGCAGATATATCTTAAATACAGCAAGCACGGCTACGAAATTTCGGTTGTGGGCGAGAGCGAAAACACCGCGCGCTACATAGGCATAAACGTTAAAAAGGTTATTATCCGCACAATGCTGGTGTCGGGCGCTATATGCGGGCTTGCGGGTCTTTTACTTGTGGGCGGTTCTTCCCACTCTATCGATTCAAATCTGGTAGGCGGCAGAGGCTTTACCGCCATAATGGTTTCGTGGCTCGGCAAGTTTAATCCCATTACAATGATTTTAACCACCCTGCTGCTCGTCTTTTTGGGGCGCGGCGCAGACGAGGTTACCTCTAAATTCGGTCTGAACGGCGATTTTTCCGATATTTTAACCGGAATAATTCTTTTCTTCATAATCGGCTGTGAATTTTTTATAAATTATAAAATCAACTTCAGCCACCGTAAAAAGGAGGAGAAATAATGTTAACTGTTATTAACTTTATACAACGTGCCATTTTGCAGGGCACACCCTTACTTTACGGCGCTACCGGCGAAATTTTAACCGAAAAATCCGGAAACCTTAACCTCGGCATACCCGGCATTATGTATATCGGCGCAATATCGGGCGTTGTGGGCGGCTTTATGTACCAGACCTCAACCGATGAGGTAGTGCCCATAATAGCGGTTTTAATTCCGTTTTTGTGCTGCCTTTTAGGCTCGCTGCTCGTGTCGCTTCTTTATTGCTTTTTAACCGTAACATTAAGGGCTAATCAAAACGTTACAGGTCTTGCAATTACCACCTTCGGCGTGGGCTGCGGCAACTTCTTCGGCGGCTCGCTTATTAAAATTATAAAAAGCGACGTTCCCTACCTTGCACTGGTCGATATTGCAAGAGCATTTAAAACCACGCTGCCCTTTGCTGAAAACACGGGCGATATAGGCAAGCTTTTCTTCTCCTACGGCTTTATGGTGTACCTTGCAATTATCATCGCCATTATCTCGGCGGTGTTTCTTAAAAAGACAAAGCACGGGCTTAACCTGCGTGCGGTGGGCGAAAACCCTGCCACGGCTGACGCTGCTGGCATTAACGTAACTCGCTATAAATATTTTGCCACCTGCATAGGCGGTATGATAGCAGGGCTGGGCGGACTTTTCTATGTAATGGATTACTGCAACGGCATTTGGTCCAACAACGGCTTCGGCGACCGCGGCTGGCTTGCAATAGCAATAGTTATTTTTGCCACTTGGAAGCCCTCGCTTGCAATACTCGGCTCTTACCTGTTCGGCGCGCTTTATATTCTTTTCAACTATATAAACGTGCCCATGCAAATGATTCCGCTGATTCAAATGCTGCCTTATGTGGTAACAATAATCGTGCTTATAGTGGTAAGCATACGCAAGCGCCGCGAAAATCAACCCCCGGCGCATTTAGGGCTTTCATATTTCCGCGAGGAAAGATAAAAAAACTCTTACATTTGTTATAAAAATGTGGTAAAATATAAACATAGCTTTTTCCGGCGTGCCTGAAAACGGCTCGCCGGATTTTTATGTTAAAGAAGGGTGAAAATTGTTTGAAAAAGGGGAAAAGATTATATACGGTAAAACCGGAGTGTGTGTGGTAGAGGATATTGCCGAAAGGGCGGTTCCCGGCGGGAAAAGGCTTTACTATACCTTGCGGCCGCTGTATCAGTCGGGCAATGTGATTTTTGCCCCGGCAGACAGCGATAAAATTTTTATGCGCCCCATTATTACCAGGCAGGACGCCGAAAAGCTGATTGAAGACGTTCCGAAAATCAGAGAAAGTGCGCTGTCGGAAAAATTTTCCGAAGAAACGGAAATTCGCAGCTGCGAAGAGCTTTTGCAGCTTGCCATATCAATTTATGAAAGGCGCAAAGAGGCGCGCCGTATGAAACGAAAGCTGAGCTTTACATATGAAAATCGGCTGCACAGGGCAGAACAGGTGCTTTTCGGCGAGCTTGCCGCGGTTTTGGAGGTTGAGCCCGAAAGCGTGCCGGGGCTGCTGTTTGCGGCTATTAAAGACTGAAAGGAATTTTTTTATGGCAGAACAGAAAAACCTAGAAACTCTGAGTGCTGAAATACTTGCAGCCGAGGAAAAGGAAGCGGAGCGCTTTTCCTCTTCGCTTTATGAAAGACTTGCAAGCCAAAACGGTATGACCGCCGAAGAGCAGGCGGCTTTGGCAGAGGAAGTGGATAATGAGGTTAAGGCGCTTGAAAATACCTCAACCCGACTTAAAAAGGCGCATAAATGGGCATTTGACCAGGCAGACGAGCTGCGCACAAGGCTGAAAGAGGGTAAAACAAGCGACAGCCGCGAGCTTATAATCCGCCGCGCTCCCGCCAATTCCGTTATTGACTACGAGGAAGAAAAGACCAAAAACTTTGCCGCAGGCGTTAATTTCTACAAAATTGCAATAATACTTATTTCGGGCAGCTTTGCGGGCGTTATTATTGAAATGCTGTGGTGCTTTATCCGCCACGGCTATTTTGAGAGCCGCGCGGGGCTTGTGTACGGTCCTTTTAATTTACTTTACGGCGTGGGTGCCACGGCGCTTACACTGCTGCTTTACCGCTACAGAAACCGCAGCTCCTCAATATCCTTCTTCGGCGGAATGATAATAGGCAGCGCGGTGGAATATCTGCTCTCTTGGGCGCAGGAAACGCTTTTCGGCTCTACCTCGTGGGATTACAGTGCCGTTCCGCTTAATATCAACGGCAGAATATGCCTTTTGTACTCGGTGTTTTGGGGTCTGCTCGGCGTTATGTGGATAAAAAGCATTTACCCGCGTGTTGCAAAGGTTATACTTAAAATACCTAATAAGGCGGGTAAAATAATAACTATACTGTTTTCGATTTTTATTGTGTTTGACGGCATTATGAGCCTCGGCGCGGTTTGGCGCTGGTCAAAGCGTATTGAAAACAAGCCCGCAGCCTCGGCGGTGGGTGAATTTTTTGATAACCGCTTTCCCGATTCCAGAATGGAAAAAATATTTGCAAATATGGAGTTTGGTAAGTAATTTTTTTACTTACTTGACAAATGCAAGAAAAAAGGGTATACTAATTTGCAAGTGAGTTGCAAATTGGAGCTGATTGCAGAATGAAAAACTGCTTTAAATATGTAATAACGGCGGCGCTCACCGTCGCCGTTATTTTGTTATCTGCCGGCTGCGGCACGCCGCCCGTAAAAAAGGGCGGTAAGCTTAACGTACTCTGCACCGTTTTTCCGCTTTATGACTGGGCGCGAAATATTGCGGGAAATACCGCCGAGGTATCGCTGCTTAATGAAAACGGCGCGGATATGCACAGCTACCAGCCCACCGCGGCGGATATTGTGAGACTTCACAGCTGCGATGTACTTATATACACGGGCGGCGAATCGGAAAAATGGGTGGCGGAGGTTATAAAGCAATCCGATAACAAAAATTTAAAGGCGCTGAACCTTATTGAGCTTTTGGGCGATAAAGCGGTAACCGAGCGCGAGGAGGGGACGGAGCGCCGCGAAAACGGCGATGAAACCGACGAGCATATATGGCTCTCACTTAAAAACGCCGAAATTCTGACCGATAAGATAGCCGCGGCACTGAGCGGCGCGGATAATAAAAATAAGGATATTTATAAAACCAATGCGGCGAAGTACGCAGAACGGCTCGCCGCTTTGGATAAAGAATATACCGAGGCTTTAAAAAACGCAAGGCACAAAACGCTTATTTTTGCCGACCGTTTTCCGTTCAGATATCTTACCGAAGATTACGGGCTTGATTACTACGCCGCATTTCCCGGCTGCTCGGCAGAAACCGAGGCGAGTTTTGAAACGGTGATATTTCTCGCAAAAAAAGCCGATGAAAACGGCGACTGTATTTTTATAACCGAGACTTCAAACGGCGATATTGCAAGGGCGCTAAACCGAAATACGGCAAAAAAGAATAAGAAAATTTTAACGCTTGACAGTATGCAGTCCGTAAATAAAAAGGATATAAAAAACGGCATGACCTATATTTCGGTTATGCAAAAAAATCTTGAAACACTGAAAATCGGGGTGGAATGAATGACGCTTATAAAGGCTTGCGATTTAGCGCTGGGGTATGACGGAAAAACCGTTGCGGAAAATATAAGCTTTACGGTAAATGAGGGCGATTACCTTTGCGTTATAGGTGAAAACGGCTCGGGCAAAAGCACGCTTATAAAAACTCTTTTGGGGCTTAACAAGCCTGTATCGGGCAGTCTTGAAACAGCGCTTGACTTAAAAAAAATCGGCTATCTGCCGCAGCAGACCGAGGTTCAGCGCGATTTCCCCGCAACCGTGGGCGAAATTGTTATGTCGGGCTTTGCAGGTAAATGCGGTTACCGCACGTTTTACAGCGCGGCGCAAAGGGCAGATGCGCTCCTTAATATGCGCAAAATGGGAATAGAAAACATTGTAAAGCGCGGCTATGCCACTCTTTCGGGCGGGCAGCAGCAGCGGGCGCTGCTTTGCCGCGCGCTTTGCGCCGCCGAAAGTCTTTTATTGCTTGACGAACCCACGGCGGGGCTTGACCCCGAGGCGGCGGAGGATATGTATAAGCTTATATCAAGACTTAACAGAGACGGCATGACGGTTATTATGATAACCCACGATATACCCGCCGTCATGCTCGGAACGCACATTCTGGAAATAGGTAAGCACGGCTTTTTCGGCACGGCAGACGAATACACGGAGGCGAGAAAAAATGGCTGAGGCATTAAAAAATTTGCAGCTTTATTTCAGCTATCCGTTTGTGCGGTACGCGCTTATTGTGGGAGTTTTAATTGCCGTTTGTTCTTCGCTGCTCGGCGTGACTCTTGTGCTTAAACGCTTTTCGTTTATAGGGGATGGGCTTTCCCATGTGGCATTCGGTGCAATGGCGATTGCGGCGGTACTCAAATTTACAAACCAAACCGTAGTGATACTGCCGATAACCGTTATTTGCGCAATATTGCTTTTAAAGGGCGGCAATTCTTCAAAAATACGCGGCGACGCCGCAATAGCAATGCTCTCTGTGGGGGCGCTGGCGCTCGGGTATTTACTTATGAATATTTTCTCACCCTCCGCCAATGTTTCGGGGGATGTTTGCAGCACACTTTTCGGCTCAACCTCAATTCTCACCCTGTCAAGGGGCGAGGTTATACTCTGCGCGGTGCTGTCACTCGTTGTAATAACCCTGTTTATACTGCTTTACAACAAGCTTTTCGCCGTGACGTTTGATGAAAGCTTTTCCCGCGCTACGGGGGTGAATACTTCGGCGTACAATATGCTTATAGCCGTTATAACCGCGGTGGTAATAGTGCTGGCTATGAATCTTGTGGGCTCGCTGCTTATATCGGCGCTTATAGTTTTCCCCGCGCTTTCTGCAATGCGGCTTTACAAAAGCTTTTTTGCCGTTTCGGTTTTTTCGGCGGTTTTCGCCGCGGTATGCACCGCCCTCGGTATGATAATCTCAGTACTGGCGGGAACGCCTGTGGGGGCTACGGTAGTGGCGGTGGATATAGCAGGCTTTATTTTATCCTCTGTGCTTGGCAGAGCGCTTAAAAGGGGTTAAAAATATGGTGCTGCACAATATTCCCCCGCTTTACGGCGAAAAGTCGGAAACGCTTATTTTAGGCAGCTTTCCGTCGGTTAAATCACGCGAGGCGGAATTTTTCTACGGGCACCCGCAAAACCGTTTTTGGCGCGTGCTTGCGGGCGTGTTTTCCGCGCCTGTTCCCGAAACGGTGGAGCAAAAGAAAAAACTTGTGCTCGAAAACAGGCTTGCACTGTGGGATGTAATTGCAGAGTGCGAAATTACGGGCTCTGCCGATACAAGCATAAAAAACGTTAAACCGAATGATATTGCGGGTATAATTGAAAAAACCGCCGTAAGCCGTATATTCGTAAACGGCAAAACAGCGGAAAAATACTATATTCGTTATATTGAAAAAACGGTGGGGCAAAAGGCTGTTTGCCTGCCCTCAACCAGCCCCGCAAACGCGGCTTGGTCGCTTGAAAGGCTGATAAACGCGTGGCAAGTAATAAAATAAACTATTTACAAAATGCAAACAGACTGATATAATAAAATCAAACTTAATAGTGTAAACAGGCTCGGCTTATGCCGATAAGAGGGAAACCCGGTGCGAATCCGGTGCAACCGCCATTACCGTATTTCGGGCAACCGATAAGTCGGAATACTCGCCGTTTACAGTCGGTTTTAATTTTGCTTTTGGGCAAGGAAAAGTATCGCCGTTATAAAAAAGCGTTTTTGCAGGCTTGCAAAAGGGCTGTTTTTGCGTTGCGTATAAGCCGTTCACTTGAAAAAGGTGGGCGGTTTTTCGGCTTATTAAGGGGGGATTTTTATGGACGACCATTCGCGTGATGCCTGCATTGCGCTTTTAAAGGAAAAATATTCGGTGCTTGGCAGACTGCCGCAAAAAAGCGACTTTACCGAGGCGGAAACGGCAATGATAAAGTCACTCTTAGGCCCGTGGCCGCGCGCGCTTGAAAAGGCGGGCGTTAAGGAGGTAAGCGAAAAAAGGCAGGAAACCCTGCAAAAAAGAACCGAAAAACGGATTCGCGCAAAAATTAAAAAGCGCGGGTTTAAAATAATGAAAAAGGAAGAAAAGAAAAATGTTTAAAAAACTAAAGCGGAATTTAATACTCTTTTTAACGCTTACCTTGTTGACGGTAAGCGCCGCCCCGGCGCTCAGCGCTGAGACGGAGGGAACAGTTGTCGATTTCTATACAACGCTTACCGACGGAGCTACAATTAAAAGCCCACAAACGACCTTTTATGTATTTTCCAACGATGCAAACGGCAATAAAATAGAGCCTTCCGCCGCACTCAACGGTGAAGAACTGACTCCTGTATGGAGCGACGCTTCTACAACAAGCTTTATGCTTGTTTTTACCGACGAAGGCGAAAATATTGTAACTGTAACAGCGGGCGACAAAACTCTTACTTATACCATTATATATCAATTAGCTGCTGACGGCGAGCTTATAGGATATGCAACTTGGTCGATTGAAATGCTTAGTTTGGGCTTAGGCTACCTGATAGAGCCGGTTCGTCTTCCGATTTATGCAGGCGAAAATGCGGCGGAAGCGCTTGACAGACTGCTTACTGAAAACCGTTATTCATATGAAAACACCGGAAGTATTGAAAGTGGTTTCTATCTTTCAACAATAAACGATGTATATCCACCTACCCATCTTTCAGAATGTAATGTTCCGGAACCGCTTATGGAAAAGCTAGAAGAAAACGCCATTTCAGATCAAGGTGCAAGCGGTGATTCCCTCGGAGAATTTGACTATACCTCTATGTCCGGATGGATGATTACACAAAATAATGTATTTACAAATGTCGGCTTTTCTGACATTTATGTTGCCGACGGTGATGTTATGCGCGTTCAATTTACATTGGCATATGGCTCTGATATAGGCGGCGGATATGCTATGGGCGGCGGCGATGACGGCGGTTGGTTTAACCTTGCAAACAAGGGTAACCTTTTAACAGCCATATCCTATGTGAACTCTTCGGATAAGTGTGATCTGCTCCTTGCACAAAAATCAGTCAGAAAAGCCTTTGATGAGGCTTCCGATTTGGCAATGGACTTGCTTGCGGCTCAGGATGATGTTAATGCTGCCGCCGCGGCGCTCAATGAAGCTGTTGCTGCGGTTCAAAAGCCGTATGATGTAAATGTAGACGGCAAAGTAAATATACTTGATATGATAGTTCTTAAAAAAATTATATCAAAAGAATACAGAGAGACCCTTAATTCGGATATAAGCTCGGACGGCGCGCACAACTCGGCAGACCTTACGCTTTTGCGCCAAAAGCTTTTGGCGGCATAAAAATGAAACGCATTATTGCAATATCGGCGGCTGTTCTGTGCCTACTCGTTTATATTCCCGTTTCCGCTGCCGACTATAAGGGCAGCGAGGAGCTTTTAAGCGTTGCAAACGGAATTATAAACTGGAAAAGGCTTGATAACGGCGCAGAAGACGGCGGCACGTTTTTCAGCGATAAATTTTTAAGCCTTGCGGGCACCACACCGGGCGACTGGTACCCCATAGGTATGAGCCGATTAGGGATTTCCGAGGATTACAGCCGCTACCTTGCCGTGTTGAAAGCCGAGGTTGAAAAACGCTACAAGGAAAAAAACAAGCTTTCTGCCGCAAAGGCTACCGAATGGCACAGAATAAGCCTTGCGGTGCTAGCATCTGGCGGCGACCCGAGAAGCTTCGGCAAGGATAAGGACGGAAACCCGATAAACCTGATAGCCGACGGAACTTACAACAGGGGAAAGACCGCGTCGCTCGGCAGACAGGGCATAAACGGCTGGATTTGGGGACTTATAGCCCTTGATTCGCTGCGCTATGAAATACCCGAGGGCAGTTTTTACTCGCGCGACGACATTATAACCGAAATCCTTTGTCAGCAGTTATCAGACGGCGGCTTTGCGCTTTTCGGTAAGACTTCTGACCCCGATATTACGGCAATGGCAGTGCAGGCATTGTCGCCTTATTATATCTCAAAAAAAGTATACAAGTATACGCTTAAATCCTCAAAGCAGGAGATAAGCCGCACGGTAAAGCAAGTTATTGACGAATCTCTCGCTTGCCTTTCGCGCTTGCAAACGGAGGACGGCGATTTTATAAGCTGGGGCACGCAAAATGCTGAAAGCACCGCTCAGGCTGCGGTGGCGCTTTGCAGCCTTAATATTGACCCGCAAAAGGATACGCGGTTTATTAAGAACGGCAAAACGCTGATAGACGGTATTTTAAAATACCGTATGCCCGACGGCGGCTTTGCACACTCATACACCTACGATCCCGACAACCCGAGCTCAAAGCCCGATAAATCAAACTCAATGGCGGGCGAGCAGGTTTTATATGCCTTAGCGGCGGTAATACGGCAGCAAAAGGGTCAGAGCGCGCTTTACGATTTTCGCAAATCCGCCCCCGAAGCGCCTACAGAGCCGAAAAATAATGACAACACGCCCGAAAGCAAGTCGGGCGGCACGTCTTCGGGCAAACCGCAAGCACCTAAAGACACGCAAAGCTCACAAAGCTCGGCTGTCGCAGAGAATACAAAGCCCGAGAGTACGGAAGAAACGCAAGAGGATACGCCCGTACTGTATTTTGCACCGAGCGACAGAAAGGCTGTGGACTCACTGCCCGCGCGCCTTACGACCGAGCAATATTATACTGTTATAGCCCTGCTTGAAAAGCTGAAACAGAGCGATGATTTTGAGGGCAAAGAAAATTACCTTAAAAAGCTTACAGCCGCGAAAGAGGAAATTGAAAAAATTCAAAAGGAAATTGACTCTCTTAACGCGGATATATTGAAAAAGCTTTATCCTTTTGATAAAATATCCTTAAAGGATAAAAAAACGGTTGACGGTATTTTTAAGCGCTACAACGCCCTTTCTGATTACGACAAAACGAAAATTGAAAACCGCGAGGATATTATTAAAACCCGAACCAAGATATATAACAGGCTGCGCGCCTACATTATAGCCGCGGTATCGGTTGCGGTAATACTCGCGCTCGGCACGCTTGTAATTATAAGAATACGCCGCAGAAAAAACAGGAAGAAACGCGAAATGGAAGAATTGGCTGCAATGTACGGGGAAGACGAATGAAAAAGGATATACTTGCCATACTCTTTATAATTCTTGCCGCCGTGTTTGTTATAAACGGCACGGAAATACAGTCGGTTGACGAATACTATCTGACCCATATAGACGATATAACCGAGGAAAGCGAAACGGTTTTTATTTCGGTAAACTGCAAAACCGCCATAGATAATTCCGAAGACCTTGAAAAACCGCTGAAGGACGGCGATTATTTACCCGAGGACGGCATAATACTGCCGAAAACCGAGTATGTTTTGCGCAGGGGAGATACTGTTTTTGATATTTTAAGCCGCGCCACGCGCTATAATAAGATACAAATGGAATATCAGGGAGCGGATAAAAACAGCTACGGCAGTGTTTATGTTCAGGGAATAAGCTATCTTTACGAGTTCTCCTGCGGTCCGCTTTCGGGCTGGATGTATAAGGTGAACGGCGAGTACCCGAATTACGGCTGCTCAAAGTATAAGCTAAAGGACGGCGACGTTATAGAATGGGTCTACACCTGCGATTTGGGTAAGGACGTAGGCTGTGAATGGATGGGGGAGGAAACACAATGAGAGCCTTTGAAAAATACCACCCCGCAGTATCGGCGTTTTACTTTTTTACAGTCATCATTATCGCTGTTTTTGTGTGGCACCCGATAATTCAGCTATCGGCGCTTACAGGCGCCGCAGCCTTTTGTTTTTCGCTTGAAAGCCCGCGTAAGGCGCTTAAAAATACGGGCTTTTACATTCCGCTTTTTCTTATGGTGGCGGTAACAAACCCGCTTTTTTCTCACAACGGCGTAACGCCCCTTTTCTTTTTAAACGGCAACCCCGTAACGCTTGAGGCGTTCGCCTACGGCGCGGCTATTGCCGTGGCGGTAATAGGCGTAATGCTGTGGTGCAAGTGCATGGGGGAGATTATGTCAAGTGATAAATTCCTTTGGCTTTTTGGACGCCCGTTCCCAAAAATTTCGCTTGTGCTTTCTGCGGCGCTGAGGTTTATACCGCTGTTTGTAAGGCAATCGAAAGAGGTAAGCCGCGCGCAAAAGGCAATGGGGCTTTATTCATCAAAAAGCTATGTTGATAAAATTAAAGCTGCGTTTTCGGTTTTGTCGGTTATGATAACCCGCGCGCTTGAAAGCGCGATTGATACCTCAATGTCTATGAAAGCCCGCGGTTACGGTACAGGCAGGCGGACAAGCTTTTCTATTTTCCGCTTTACTCTGCGCGACCTTATTTTTCTTATAACCGCGCTTGCCCTTTTTGCGGTAACGCTTATCGGTATTGCGCTCGGCAAAACGGAATTTTACTATTACCCCGAAATCACTGAAATACAGGCTGACGCAGGCTTTATTATTACCTGCTCGGCATATTTTGCGCTTGCAATTCTGCCCTTTATAACCGAAATTAAGGAGGAGCTCAAATGGAAATACTGCATATCGAAAATTTAAGCTTTGCCTACCCGAAATCGGAAAAAAAGGCGCTTGATAACATAAACCTATCGTTTAAGGCAGGCAGCTTTAACGTTATATGCGGCGAATCGGGCTGCGGAAAAACCACCCTTCTTAAAATGCTCAAACGCGAGCTTACGCCAGTGGGGGACGAAAGCGGCGAGGTATTTTACCGCGGTAAAAAGCTTTGCGAGCTTGAAGGGCGCGCCTCTGCCGCCGAAATAGGCTTTGTAATGCAAAACCCCGAAAGCCAGATTGTGACCGATAAGGTATGGCACGAATTGGCGTTCGGGCTTGAAAGCTTAGGAGAAGATAACGAGGTTATACGCCGTAGGGTGGCGGAAATGTCTTCATATTTCGGAATTGAGGGCTGGTTCGGCAAAAAAACCAATGAATTATCGGGCGGGCAAAAGCAGCTTTTAAACCTTGCCTCGGTTATGGTAATGCAACCGAATATTTTAATACTGGATGAGCCCACAAGCAGGCTTGACCCCATAGCGGCTTCCGATTTTATAGCCACGATTTGCAAAATGAACCGCGAGTTATCTTTAACGGTCATAATCGCCGAGCACCGCTTGGAGGAGCTGCTGCCCGTGGCGGACAGCGTAACGGTTATGGAAAACGGGCGGGTAATAGCCGCATGTGCCCCGCGTGAGGTATCGGGCAGGCTGAAAGTCATATCCGAAAATCAGCGTATGCTCTCGGCGCTGCCGTCAGCTACGCGTATTTTTGAAAAGCTGGGGTTACCCGGCATTTGCCCCCTCACCGTGCGCGATGGCAGAGATTTTTTGGAGAAAAACTTCGGCGGCGCGCCGATTGCAGAATATAAAGAAAAGCCTTACACCCATAGTGACAGCGCTGCAATAGAGCTTAAAAACGTATGGTTTCGCTATGAGAGAAATCTGCCCGATGTTTTGAAAAACACCTCATTAAAGGTTTTTGAGGGCGAAAGCTACTTTATTTTGGGCGGCAACGGCGTGGGTAAGACCACGGCGCTGGGCGTAATTGCGGGGCTTAACAGCGCATACCGCGGCAAAACGGTGATTTTGGGCAAAAAAATCAAAGAATACAGGGGCGCAGCGCTTTACAGGCATTGCTTATCGCTGCTGCCGCAGGAGCCGCAAAACGTATTTTTAAAGGACACGGTGCGCGAGGATTTTGAGGATATGCTCAAAACCTGCTGTGTACCTAAAGCGGAACACAACGCTAAAATTGAAGAAATAACAGAGCTTTTGGATATTGCCCCTCTGCTTTCGCGCCACCCGTTTGATTTAAGCGGCGGCGAGCAGCAAAAATGCGCTATAGCCAAAATTATGCTGTCAGAGCCGCGAATACTTTTACTTGACGAGCCTACAAAGGGCTTTGACGCTCATTCAAAGCAGAACCTTTCCGAAATTCTTAAAAAGCTTAAGGCGCGCGGCATAACTGTTGTTACGGTAACGCACGATATTGAGTTTGCCGCCGAAAACGCCGACCGCTGCGGCTTGTTTTTTGACGGCGAAATAATATCCTCCGCCACACCGAACGAATTTTTCGGCGGGAACAGCTTTTACACCACCGCTGCAGGCAGAATATCGCGTTTTGTTTTCAAAAACGCCGTAACGGTGGAGCAGGTGGTTGAAATGTGCAAACGGAGCGGAAAAAATGACTAAAAAGCTTTTAATCAACCTTATTGTGCTGGGGTTAATACCGCTTACCGTGCTTGCGGGGGCTGTAATATTTAAGGATAAGCAATACGCTTGGATAACCCTTTGCATAGCGGTGCTTGCATGTATTCCGTTTTTCCTTTCCTTTGAAAACGGCAAAACGCGCGTAAAGGAAATGATGATAATTGCGGTAATGGTAAGCCTTGCCGTGGTGGGCAGAATAATATTCACGCCCCTGCCGGGCTTTAAGCCCGTTACGGCAATAGTGGTAATAACCGCCATGTATTTTGGGGGCGAGGCGGGCTTTTTAACCGGCGCGCTTTCCGCCGTTATATCCGATTTTTATTTCGGGCAGGGCCCTTGGACGCCCTTTCAGATGTTTGTTTGGGGGCTTTTAGGGTTTATAGCCGGCGTAATTTCCAACCCGCTTAAACGCAGCCGCATATTGCTTGGGGTTTACGGTATAATTTCGGGCGTGCTGTTTTCTTTGCTTATGGACGTATGGACGGTGCTTTGGTGGGACGGCTCTTTCACGCTTACGCGCTACCTTGCGGCGACGGTATCGGCTGCGAGGTTTACAGTTGTTTACGCCGTTTCAAATGTGATTTTTCTTTTGCTGCTGCAAAAGCCCATAGGCAAAAAGCTTGAAAGAATTAAGGATAAATACGGAATGTAAAAAAATTTGAAATTGGGGATTGAAATTTTTTGAAAATATGGTAAAATAGTATTCAGTCGGGGGTTTAGCTCAGCTGGTCAGAGTGCCTGCTTCACACGCAGGAGGTCGGCGGTTCGAGCCCGCCAGTCCCCACCAGACCGTGTGCGGTATGTGTGCAAACCTGCAGCCGCATATGTGCAAAGATAGCGTAACCTTCATTTGCACGAGGGCGATTTTAAAGCAAGTAAAGCCTTGCCGCTATACCAAAATTCAAGCCCCGCTTTGGCGGGGCTTTAAATATATGGTTAAAATTACCGAAGGCAGTCGAGTTTTTAAATATAAAGAAATCGCAATATGAGAGCAGCTTAAGAAATTCCCGTCGGAGGAGCTTATGCCGTACCCGATAGCGGCACTTTTTGTGCTGGCGGTGTTTTACGGAATTTACTTTGCAAAAAAGCATTGTACCCTGATTGTATTGTCTATACAAAAAGCGTAAAGGCATACAAACCCGCCAAATTGGGCGCAGAAAAGAAAAATCAATACATACGGTTGAAATGCTTATGAGCGTTGCCGCATTGGGCGCGCCCGCCCCACAGCTTGTGTTGTTTTTTTCGGGTGGAGCTATATGCCTGCGGGCGCACGCTTTACCGGATTCTGCATAGGTATGCTGCACTTGCGGATTTTGCGGGATTGCTTCTTATTGCTTTTTCCTGCAGCCGTCAATCTGAATGTTCTGCCCGGAAATATAGCTTGCGTCGTCACTCGCAAGAAAGCATATCAGGTTTGCATTTTCCATATCGCTGCCTGTTCTTCCTATAAAGGAAAGCTCGCTCGGCTCGGTATAGCTTATGTCATCGTTATCCGAGGGGCTTACACTTCCCGGCGAAACGCTGTTTACCAGTATACCCTTATCCGATACCTCTTTGGCAAGCGCCCTTGTGAAAGAAATAAGCGCTGTTTTACCCTTGAAATTCATAGCTTACCGTTCCTTATAAATAATTTTTACTGATTAACGGTTAAAACCACCTTACCTACGTTTTCGCCGCGGTAAAGAATATCCTGCGCCGCCTCTGCCTCGGTTATCGGCAAAACCTTATATATGGTGGGGCGCACTTCTCCCGTTGATACCTTAGGCCATACATCGCGCACAAGGTCAGCAAGAATTTCCGCTTTGACGGCGGGAGTTCTTGACCGCAGCGTACTGCCGACTATTCTTACATTTCTTACATATATGTTTTTAAGGTCTATTTCAGTTTTCTGCCCTGCAAGAGCCGCTATCATTATCCAGCGTGCGCCATGGGTGAGGTAATGTATGCACTTGCCCATTATTTCGCCGCCCAGGCAGTCTATCGCAACGTCAACGCCATGACCGTTTTCAAGCTCCTCTTTAAGCACATCTACAATGTTCTCTTTTGTTGTAACAACAACGCGGTCGGCGTTCAAGTGCTTAATGTTATTTGCAATTTCTTCTGTAAGCACGGTTGTTATAACCCTTACGCCGAAAGCCTTTGCCATTGGTATTATAACGCTGGCAAGACCGCTTGCACCTGCGTTCATCAAAAGGGTGTTTCCCGTCTTTATTTTACCCTCTATAAACAGGTTTAAATATGCCGTGGCGAACGCCTCTGGCATTGCCGCCGCCTCTACCATAGTGCAGTTTTCGGGTACGGGCATAAGCATATCGTACTTAACGTTTGCGTATTCGGCATAACCTCCGCCGCCTAACAGCGCGCAGACCTTATCACCTATTTTCCAATTAGATTTTTCCTTTGCGCCGTCGGCTATTTCAACTATTGTTCCGGCTATTTCAAGCCCCATCCAGTCGGGGCAGCCGGGAGGGGGCGGGTAATCTCCCTCGCGCTGCATTAGGTCTGCACGGTTGAGCGCTGCCGCCTCAATTTTTATAAGGCAGTCGTCCTCACCCAAAATCGGATCGGGCACATTATCCCATCTTAATGATCTGTCGTCATTTATAAGTATTGCTTTCATTTTTTTACCTCCGAATCAGTCCATATTATCTCTTATTGCTTTTACTTTTTTCAAAAGCGGCTGCAGCGGAGTTGCAAAATTATCATATTCGTAAACGCATAGGTACATACAGCAGCCGAGTTCGCCGCCTATTCTCCTTAGTATTTTACATTCGCCGCCTGAAAGGAAAAGGAAAGGCACATCAAGCTTTTCTTTGAGCATATTTATCATTTTCAGGTTTTCAAGCTGCTGCTGCATATTCTCGGCGCCTACCACTATTTTTGAAATATCGGCGCCGCGGCTTTGGTGTGCAAGCGCAATTTTAAGCACCTCGTCCGCAGGCGTGAATTTGTGAATGTGGGTTGACATAAGCACTTTAGCACCGCGCTTATGCAGCTTATCAATCAAATCCTTTTGTTTTGCTACGGCGGTTTCGTCATATGTCATTTCATCGGGCTGCCTGTCAAAATAATCACCCATCATATCGCACAGGTCTGCACCGCAGTCCGCCAGCTCCAGCAATTCATCGGCTAACTGCTCATCGCTTTTACCCTCATTTTTGTTATAGCGGTAATTCGTTACATATGTAGGCTTATCCTCCGCACAGGCAAAAAGCTCTTTATAAACCTCGGCGTTTCTGTACTCGCTGTTCATTTGCTCAAACTGTATTCCGAATGCCTCAGCGCCCTGCGGTGCGGATTTTTTCATAAGCTCCTTTATTCTGCCGGGGTTATCACCCTGCACCATACAGGTAAGCGTAGCTTTTTCGTTATCAAAAAATGTTCTTTTATTCATCAGCAGCTTCTCCCGGCTGCGTTTCTGCCGCCATCTATCATAATATTTTCGCCGTTTATAAACTGTCCCTTGTCTGAGGCGATGAACAAAATCAAATCAATTATTTCCTGCGGGTCTGCCGCCCTGCCTAGGAGCGTATGCATACCTGCCATTGCCGCCCTTGTAAGCACGGGACCGGGCGAGACGCAAACACAGCGAACGCCGCAATCGGCACCGTATTGCGCAATGGATTTTGTAAGACCGTACATAAGCCCTGCCTTTGCGGTAGGGTAGTCCATTCCTTTGCCGTCGCCCTCTGCGCCGGTAATTGAGCCGATATTGATTATAAGCCCGCTTTTTTGCTTTCGCATTTGCTTTAATACGGCGTGCGCGAAATAAAACGGCCCTTTCAGGTTAACGTCCAGTCCCCAGTCGAAAACATCTATCGGCACATCGGTGAAGTCGGCGTCCCAGCCCACCTTAAGCATCCTTCTTGCGGTGCCGCCTGCAAAATTACACATAATGTCTATACTGCCGAAGGTCTCAACGGCTTTATCACGGGCATTGCACACCTGCTTGTAATCGCGTACATCGCATATAACTCCTATTGATTTGCCGCAGCCCTTTGAATTGATTTCTGCAACCTTTTCTTCAAGCGCTGCTTCGTTTACGTCGCACATAACAACGTTTCCGCCGAGAGCCGCCCAGTTTTGCGCAAATAATAAACCCATACCGGAGGCAGCGCCGGTAGAGATTGCGGTTTTTCCTTTAAATTCCATTTGAAAAACACCCCGTTAATTTTTTCTTTTATTATAAGCGAAAACTCAGCCGCGGTGCAATGTGTAAAACGATACTTATTTGACCTTTTTGATACTGTTTATAAATATTTTAATTGATTTTTTTGAACAAAGCATTTATAATGTGCTTATAAATTCAAAAGCAGGCTTTATTTATGAATGTATTTGATAAAATAACTGTTACGGATATTAAGCAAATGTTTACCGTTATGTCTCCGCGCGGGAGAACTGTAATTATAACCGGCAGAAAATATTACGGGCTTTCCTTTTGTATTGACGGGAAAATTACATATACAATCGGTGGCAAGCAGGTTGTGTCTGATATAAACCACGCCGTAATATTGCCTAAAGGAAAAAGCTATTCGCTCCACGGCGATAAAACGGGCAGCTTTCCGGTTATAAATTTCGATTGCACAAATTTCAACTGCGATGAGGTACTGTCGTTTCCAATTCAAAACACAGGGATATATATAAATGAATATGAAAAAATGAAAACTCTTTCGCTTTTCGAGGGGAACAGAGCGGCAATAATGAGCATTTTTTACGGTATTCTAAATAGAATAGCCTTGGAAAACACGGGACAGAGCCGGCTTATTCCCGCAATAAGGTTTATTGAAAATAACTTTCACCGCCCCTCGCTTACAAACGGTGAATTGGCGCGGAAATGTAACATAAGCGAGATATATTTCAGAAGATTGTTTACTGAAATATATAAAACCACGCCAAAGCAGTACCTTATAGAAATAAGAATAAACAAGGCGAAACAGCTTTTAACCGACGGCGCTTTAAAGGTCGGTGCGGTCGCCGAACGGTGCGGATTTACCAATCAATATCATTTCTGCCGTATATTCAAGGAGAAAACCGGACTTACGCCTACCGAGTTTGCAAAGCATAACAGAATTTACAAAATTTAATTTTCGGCGTAAAAAGTTAAAAAAACTGTTGCATTTTCTTTTAATATGTGGTATTATAACTTGTACTGTGAGTAATTTGTTAGGAGGTGTCACAATGCCGAATATAAAATCTGCGAAAAAGCGCGTGCTCGTAAGCCGTGCTAATTATGAGCGCAATAAAGCTTACCGTTCCGCTTTAAGAACTGCCGTTAAGAAAGCGGACGCCGCAATAGACGCCGGCTCTGCCGATATGGCTGAGGTTGTAACTGCTGCCGTTAAAAAGATTGATCAGGCTGCGGTTAAGGGTATCATTCACAAGAATAACGCAGCAAGAAAGAAGTCTGCTTTAGTTACCCGCTACAATAAGGTAAAGGCGTAATTTGACACCTTTTTTGTCTTTAAGCAAGGACCTCCGGCTTAGCCGGAGGTCCTGTTTTATAGTATTATGGTTTTAAACAGTTGAGGGCGGTATGCCTGAAACAGAAAACTGCCTACTGCCATATTTCACAGGCGGTTATGCTTTGTATTATTTTTTAATTCGTTTCAGTTCTGTTACATTCAACCGGTATTCCGCAGGGGAAATGCCGGTTGTCTGCTTAAATGAGCGGTTAAACGAGCGTATTGTGCCGAAACCGACTTCTTCCGATATTTCCGCTATTTTTTTATCGGTCTCCCGCAAAAACGCGCACGCCTCGCTTATTCTCAGGCTGTTTATGTATTCGTTAAAATTCTGCCCGAGCTTGCGGTTTATAAGGTGCGAAATATAATATTTGCTCAAATGCAATTTTTCAGCGACTGAGTCAAGCGTTATCGGATCGGTAAAATTATGAGTGCAAAAATCCATAATTCCGTAAAATGCGGAATTTCTTTCAATATTTGCGGTTTTCAGCTTAAAATGCGGCAGCATTATGCTCATCATTATGTTTATGTAGCCGTTCAGCCGAAGTTTGCTGTATTCGTCATTTTGTTTTGCAAGCGGGTAAATTTTATCAAATATCTCGCAAAGCTCGCTGTCCTCGGCGGCTGAAATGAAATTCTTATCCGGAATACTTTTTGAAATTTCAACGGAAAAACCGCACAGTATTTCAGGCGAGAAAATTATAATCATATATTCGCCGGGTGTTATGGTGTCATAGTAGTGTATTTGATTGGGAAAAGAGATAAAGGTATCGCCCGCATTTAAAAGATAGCTGTTTTTATCGGCATAGGCAACGGATTGCCCGCTGAGCGCGTGTATAACTTCAATTTCTTTATGCAGGTGAATTGTGGTGCCGAGTATGGCTGAATGATTATACTCTATGAGATTAAGTTTATTTTCGTAAATTACGTTCATAATGTTATAACCTCGTGTAACAGTAAAGCTTTTTGCGGAATATAATGTAGAAATAACAACCGTGGAGGGCTGGACTATGCGAACCTTGGCGGATATGCTGCCGGGAGATACGGCAACTGTAAAGGAAATAACAACCGAGGGCGATATGCGCAGGCGGCTGCTTGATATAGGGCTGACCCCGGGTACAAGGGTGGAGTGTATAGGAAAAAGCCCCGGGGGTGACCCCAAGGCATTTTTAATTCGCGGTGCGGTAATTGCAATTCGCAATGAGGATTGCAGCGGAATAAGGTTAGAATAACCCGGTTATTACGCCGTTTTCATCAACATCTATATTCTCTGCCGCGGGGTGGCGGGGCAGTCCCGGCATTGTCATAATATCGCCGGTGAGAACAACAATAAAACCGGCACCTGCGGATATTTTAACATTTTTAACCGTTACGGTAAAGCCTTCCGGTGCGCCGAGCAGCGCCGGATTATCCGAAAAGCTGTACTGCGTTTTTGCAATGCATACGGGCAGCCCCGCAAAGCCCAGCGCGGTAAGCTTTTCAATTTGCTTTTTAGCCGCAGGCAGCACAGTAATGCCGCTGCCGCCGTAAACCCTTTTGACTATTGCTTCAATTTTTCCCTCTATGCCGCAGTCAAGCGGGTAGCTGAATTTAAAATCGGCTTTTTCTTCCTCGCAAAGCCTGACAACCTCGCGCGCCAGCTCTTCGCCGCCCTTGCCGCCGTCTGCCCAAACGGTGGAAAGCACGGTATTAACGCCGAGTTCCCTGCACTTTTTAATTATAAAGTCAATTTCGTTATCAGTATCGGTCGGAAAGCGGTTTATTGCCACAACACAGGGCAAGCCGTAAACATTTTTAATATTGTGTATATGTCTCAGTAAATTGGGTATGCCCTTTTCAAGTGCGGCAATATCCTCTGTATCAAGGCTTTTTTTATCAAGTCCGCCGTGCATTTTAAGCGCGCGAACGGTAGCCACCATAACTACGGCGGCAGGGGTAAGACCGGCTGCTCTGCACTTAATATCCAAAAACTTTTCAGCGCCCAAATCAGCGCCGAAGCCCGCTTCGGTTACGGCGTAATCGCTAAGCCGCATTGCAAGGCGGGTTGCGGTAACGCTGTTACAGCCGTGCGCAATATTTGCAAAGGGTCCGCCGTGCACCAGCGCCGGAGTGCCCTCAAGAGTTTGCACAAGGTTGGGCTTTAAGGCGTCCTTTAAAAGGGCGGCCATTGCGCCCGCCGCTTTAAGCTCGGCACAGGTTACGGGCTTATCATCATAGGTGTAGCCGACAATTATGCGTGAAAGCCGCTCCTTTAAATCGGTAATACCTTCAGAAAGACAAAGCACCGCCATAATTTCGCTGGCTACGGTAATATCAAAGCCGTCCTCGCGCGGTACGCCGTTTGCAACGCCGCCGAGACCGTCAACAATATTGCGCAGCTGCCTGTCGTTCATATCAACGCAGCGCTTCCAGGTTATGCGGCGAACGTCAATTCCCAGCTCATTGCCCTGCTTAATGTGGTTATCAAGCATTGCGGCAAGCAGGTTATTTGCGGCGCCTATTGCGTGAAAATCGCCTGTAAAGTGCAGGTTTATATCCTCCATAGGCACAACCTGCGCATATCCGCCGCCGGCGGCTCCGCCCTTTATACCGAAAACAGGACCGAGCGACGGCTCACGCAGCGCCACCGTAACATTTTTACCTATTCGGCTAAGCCCATCGGCAAGACCTATTGTTGTGGTGGTTTTACCCTCGCCCGCAGGGGTGGGGGTTATTGCCGTTACAAGTATAAGCTTACCGTTGGGGCGGTTATTCTCTTCCATAATCGAAAGGTCTATTTTCGCCTTATACCTGCCGTATTGCTCAATGTATTTTTCTTCAATTCCGGCTTTTTCGGCAATTTCCGTTATCGGCTTCATTTGGCAGCGATGGGCGATTTCTATATCTGATAAGTATGACATCGGCGGCACCTCAAAAACTTGATTTAATATATGGGGTAACGCGAGCAAAGCTCAGTTACTTCGTTTGTTATTTTTTCCTTATTCGGTTCAAAATCGTTAGCACAAAGGGCTATCCATTTTGCAATACTTGCCATTTCGGGCTCTTTAAAGCCGCGCGTGGTAACTGCGGGAGTGCCGACTCTCAGTCCGCTTGTTACAAACGGGCTTTGCGGGTCGTTCGGCACGGTGTTTTTATTCGCGGTAATATGTACCTCGTCAAGCCTGTGCTCAAGCTCTTTTCCTGTTATGCCGTTTTTTATAAGCTTAATTAAAATAAGGTGGTTATCTGTCCCGCCCGATACTATATCAAAGCCCTCACCCTGAAGTGCTGAGCAGAGCGCCTTTGAATTTTTAAGTATCTGCTGCTGATATTCTTTAAATTCGGGGGTGAGCGCCTCGCCGAAAGCCACTGCCTTTGCAGCGATTATGTGCATAAGCGGACCGCCCTGGGTGCCGGGGAAAATAGCCTTATCTATTTGTGCGGCATACTTTTCCTTGCAGAGAATAAGCCCGCCGCGCGGACCGCGGAGCGTTTTATGTGTGGTGGTTGTAACAACGTCTGCATACGGCACGGGCGAGGGGTGCAGCCCTGCGGCTACAAGACCCGCAATGTGCGCCATATCTACCATTAAATACGCGCCCACTTCATCTGCAATTTCGCGGCAGCGCTTAAAATCAATTATGCGCGAATATGCGCTTGCTCCCGCAATTATCATTTTCGGCTTACATTCAAGCGCTATGCGGCGCATTTCGTCATAATCGATCATTTCGGTTTCGGGGTTTACGCCGTAGGGAACAACGTTGAAATATTTTCCCGAAATATTAACAGGCGAGCCGTGCGATAAATGCCCGCCTTGCTGCAAATTCATACCCATAACCGTATCACCGGGCTGTAAAAAGGCGAAAAATACGGCAAGATTAGCGCTTGCGCCGCAGTGCGGCTGAACATTTGCGTGCTCTGCGCCGAAAAGCTTTTTTGCGCGCTCTCTTGCAATGTTTTCAACCACATCCACACATTGGCAGCCGCCGTAATAGCGCTTGCCGGGGTAGCCCTCGGCATATTTATTTGTAAGCGCGCCGCCCGCGGCTAAAAGCACGCCCTTTGAAACAATGTTTTCCGAGGCGATAAGCTCTATATTGTGCTGCTGGCGCTCAAGCTCCGCGTGGCAAGCAGCTGCAACCTCGGTATCATAATTTTTAAGCTCTTCAAAAAAATTCATATAATTTCCTCCTATACGTTTAAAACCGCATTTATGCTTTCGGTATTGTATTTTTTAAGTATCGGGTCAATAACGTCCCTTATAAATTCCTCGGTCTGCGAAACGCTTCTGCCGATGTATTTCTGCGGGTCAAGCTCCTTTATAATTTCCTCATATGTAAGCGGAATACGCTCATCTGCCGCTATGCGCTCTATAAGGTCGTTTGTACCGCCCTCAAGCTTAACCCTTGCGGTGGCTTTGTGTGATAAAGTGCGGATTATTTCGTGCAGCTCCTGGCGGTCGCCCCCGCGCTTTACCGATTCCATCATAATATTTTCGGTAGCCATAAAGGGCAGCTTTTCCATAACGCGGCGGTTAATTACCTTTTCGTAAACCACAAGATTAGAGGTTACGTTTATGTAAATATTAAGTATAGCGTCCACCGCCAAAAACGCCTCAGCAACGGAAATGCGCTTGTTTGCGCTGTCGTCAAGCGTGCGCTCAAACCACTGCGTGCCCGCGGTCATGGCGGGGTTTAACGCGTCTGTTATAACATATCTTGCAAGAGAGGAAATGCGCTCGCACCGCATGGGGTTGCGTTTATACGGCATTGCGGATGAGCCTATTTGTTTAGTACCGAATGGCTCCTCCATTTCCTCAAACGATTGCAAAAGCCGCATATCGTTCGAGAATTTATAGGCGCTTTGCGCAAAGCCGGAAAGCACCGAAAGGAAATACGAATCGGTCTTTCTTGAATAGGTCTGCCCCGAAACGGGTACGCAGGCGTTAAAGCCTAAATCTGCGGCTATCAGCTCTTCAAGCCTTTTAACCTTTTCTTCGTCCCCCGAGAAAAGCTCCATAAAGCTTGCCTGGGTGCCCGTAGTGCCCTTAGAGCCTAAAAGCTTTAAATTTTCAAGCTGAAATTCAAGGTTATGAATATCCTGTGAAAGCTCATACATCCAAAGCGTTGCGCGCTTGCCTACGGTTGTAAGTTGCGCGGGCTGCAAATGAGTGTAGGCAAGGCAGGGCAGAGCCTTGTATTTAAGCGCAAAATCCGAAAGATTTTTAAGCACCTGCGCCGCTTTTTTCATAATTATGCCCGACGCTTCGCGCAGAATTATAACATCGGTGTTATCCCCCACGTAGCAGCTTGTGGCGCCAAGGTGAATTATCGGCTCGGCTTTAGGGCACTGCACGCCGAATGCGTATACGTGCGACATAACGTCGTGCCGCACCTCTTTTTCGCGCGCCTCTGCAACGTCGTAGTTAATGTTATCCTTGTTAGATTCCATTTCGGCTATCTGTTCATCGGTAATGTTCAGCCCCAGCTCTTTTTCGGCTTTGGCAAGGGCTATCCACAGTCGGCGCCAGGTGCGGAATTTAAAGTTTTCAGAGAAAACGTGCTGCATCTCGTCCGACGCATAGCGGGTTGAGAACGGGGAAATATAAGAGTCTTTAATATCGGGCATAGGCTTCTCCTTTTGCAACTATATATAGTATGGAAAAATTATACCATACCCTCTATCTTTTGTCAATTATTCGGCGGTATCTTATATGCAAATTTTTAAAATCATATGAAATTTAATTATTGCGGCAAATTCCTTTATATGGTATGCTTGTGCTACAATAGGGACAAAAAATGTTTCTATATTGCGTTGCAAGTGATTCAATAAATTTAGTATAGATTGAACACCTTGATTGTTATATAATAAAATCAAAGAAAGGAGTGTTCATAATGGTAAATGAAATTTTAGGTGCTAATATAAGAAAATACCGACTTGCATTTAACTGGACACAAGAAAAATTGGCAGATATTTTATGCGTTTCTCATCAAGTAATTAGCAAGTGGGAAAATGGTATTGCAGCCCCAGATATTGCAATTCTGTGTTCATTGACAAGAATTTTTAATGTCTCATTAGATGATTTGTGTGGCGTTTCTCCGAAACAAATTGATGATTTTATAGAAGAAATCGAGAGTACAATTCAAAAAGAAAATACCACATATCAATCTTTGCATACAAAATGGGATGGAATAGAACAACAATTGATACATCATCCAACAAATGATAAACTCTTATTTGTTACATTAAAATTTTTTCGTACTATGCACGATAAAATAGAGACAGATGCTCAAAAAGAGATAGTTAATGCAGAGATTCTTAAAGTTAGTGAAAGAATTTTAGATTTCTCAAGAAACGATTCATATCGCAGTTATGCAAATTATAACCTTGCGGTTTACTATAGCGAGCAAGTCAACCTGAAGCGTGGCAATGAACAGGATATGAAAAATGCACAAAAATCAAAAATGTATGCAAATTTAGTTCTGTACAAAGATATGCATAAAAATTTTTATTATACATTTGGCGCTACGACTTTGCAAGAAGATTTGATAGCAAAAGAAAAAACACTTATTGAAATGATTGACGCAACCAAGATGGCGTGCGAAAATTTGATTAGATGCTATAAACACCATTTTTCTGATATTGATTATAAAAGTAAATCTTATACAGAACTGTCGCAATTCTTGAATGAAATAGAGGTGTTTTCAAGCAAGTTATCATCACACTGTAAAGACTTTGAAAAGGAAAGGCAGGAATAACCATCATACTTTCGGCAGTTTTACTGCTTAAAAACAAAGTTTTTAACAGCATTTTCGTTAGTATGATTTTCAATGAGTCGGTATGATTTTTGTCATACCATCAAAAATAGAGTTATCTCATGATTTTGGGATAACTCTATTCTCATATATAACTTGAAAATAATAATAAAAAATGTTATATTAAATACAAGAAAAAGCTTGTTGTTATGCGGGATTTTTAACTTGTGGAAATGACTTCCACTAGTTGTAACCTTAGCCTCCCTCTGACGAGGGAGGTGGCAAAACTTTAGTTTTGACGGAGGGAGAGAATATGAAAGAATATAATAAAGCAAATATCCCTCTTGCAAAAACTTTAAGGAAAAATATGACACCTTGGGAACGAAAACTTTGGTATGAGTTTTTAAGATATTACCCCATAAGATTTCAAAGGCAAAAAGCCATAGGAAATTATATTGTTGATTTTTATTGTGCAAAAGCAAGACTTGTAGTTGAACTTGACGGTGGCGGTCATTATACCCCAGAGCAAATAGAAAAAGACAAAGTTAGAACAAAAGAGTTAGAGGGTATGAATTTAATAATTTTAAGGATTTGTAATTTGGATATTGACCGAAATTTTAGCGGAGTATGCGAGTATATAGACTTGAATGTTAAAAAATCTCTCCCTCAGTCAGCTTCGCTGACAGCTCCCTCGTCAGAGGGAGCCGAAAACTAATTTGTTCCTAATTTAACACAAGCATAAAATCAAAATAAAGGAAGTTTTTGGGGGGGAGCATATGAAAAAGAACGGAAAGAAAAAGGTTTCGGCAATAAAAAATAATTTTTATTTTTTAAAGCTTGTTTGGCAAATTTCTCCGGCGGCGGTCATACTCAATTTTTTCACAACCCTGCTCGGTTTTGCGCAGTGGGTGTTTTATTCGGTATTTTTCTTGCAGTATCTTTTCGGCGCGTCAGGCGAGCGTAAGTTTACCGATATTCTCATTTTTATTTGGGCGGCGGCTGTTATAGATGTTCTTATAAGCATATACAACGCTTGGTTTTACGAAAGCTATATGTATAGGGAATATATTAAAATAGGCTATCGCCTTAATTTAAAGCTGTTTAAAAAGGCGCAGAGTGCCGATATTTCCTGCTATGAAACGCCCGAGTTTTACAATATTTACACCAAGGCGGCTTCCGAGGCTGCCGCGCGCGCAATGTCGGTGCTTAATAATTGCTCCGCAGCCGTTTCCGCGCTCATATCCTCTGTAACCGTTATTGTTACAATGGCAAAAATAACTCCGCTTGCGCTTATATTTATAGCTCTGCCGCTTATAGGGAACCTGTTTTTCGGCAAAAAGCTGGGGCATGTGACCTTTGAGATAGACAGGGATTCAACCCCCGCGCGGCGGCAAAAGGATTATGTAAACCGTGTGCTGTATTTCCGCAAATACGCTGCCGAAATCAGAACCACCGGATTTTTCGGCGTGCTTAAAGAGGCATATGGGCTTGCCGCCAAAAGAACGGTTGAGACAGCGCGGCAATACGCACTTAAAAAATCGCTTTATTCGGGGGCAAAAAGCATTTTAATGTTTTTGCTCGGCTACGAGGGAATGTGGCTTTGCGCCGCAATACTCGGCATAAGCGGGAAATTAGGCGTTTCCGATTTAATTGTGCTTTTAAACGCGATAGTAAGCGTTTCTTGGATGCTTAACAATTTTGAGCGGTCTGTTTCGGGGCTGTTTACCGACGCGGAGTTTATAGAAAATTTAAAGCAGTTTTTCGCGTACAAGCCTAAAATAGACGAGACCGCAGGCGGACTTGAAATGCCTGAGCGTGTGGAAAGCATAGAATTTAAAAATGTATATTTTAAATATGACGGAGCGGAAAATTACGCGCTCGAAAATATAAGCCTTGTTTTAAACAGGGGCGACAGAAACGCGCTTGTGGGTATAAACGGCAGCGGCAAAAGCACCTTTTTAAAGCTGCTTTTGCGGTTTTACGACCCCAAAAAGGGCGAAATACTTTTAAACGGAGTTAATATAAAAAAATATGACGTTAATGAATACCGAAAGCATATGGGCGTTGCCTTTCAGGATTTTGCCATGTTTTCGGCAACCGTGGCGGAAAACGTGCTTTTAGACGAGGTAAAGACAGCCGAAGACCGCGACCGAGTGATAACAGCCCTTAAAAAGAGCGATGTTTACGAGGATATTTTAAAGCTTAAAAACGGCATGGACACCGTGCTTACAAGAGAATTTGACGAAAACGGCGCAGAGCTCTCGGGCGGGCAGCGGCAAAAAATAGCCATTGCCCGCGCAGTGGCGAAAAACAGCGACGTAATACTGCTTGACGAGCCCTCAAGCGCGCTTGACCCGATTGCCGAATACAAAATGTTTGAAACTATGGCGGGGCTTTGCAAAAATAAAGACGTTTTATCGGTAATAGTATCGCACCGCCTTTCATCGGCTGCGGTGTGCGAGAAAATATTTGTTTTTGATAAGGGCAAATTGGCAGAGCAGGGCACCCATAAAAAGCTGCTTGAAAACGGCGGGGTATACGCCGAAATGTTTAAAAAGCAGGCGCGAAATTATTTGACGGAGGCGGCGTATGAATAAGAAAACTCCCAAAAAACACAGCACCCTGTCAAATACGCTTTTCGCGCTTAAATGGCAGTTTGAAATTGCACCCGGCTACACCGTGTTTACGCTTATGCAGACCGTGCTCGGCGATGTTGTAACGCTTTTTGAGCACACGTTTTTAACGGCGTATATTATAAACTGCGTTGAGCAGAAGAAAACGCTTACCGACGTGCTGTATTTTTTAATTCCGGTGGCAATAGCAGTGTTTATAAAGCTGATGCTTAACACCTTTTTCGACGCTTACATAGCGCCCGGCGAAAGGGAAAAAATACAAATGAAAATGCGTATGCGGCTTTATGAAAAAGCGGCTTCCATAGAGCTTGCAAGGTATGACGACTCAGAATTTTACAATGACTTTGTTTGGGCAATGCAAAAAGCGCCCGACCACATAACGGGAGCGGTCGGGGCGTTTAATACGCTTTTAAGCCGAATTACGGTAAGCATTATCGCGGGTGCGTATATCGTTTCGGTTGACGCGTCCTCGCTTTTAATTTTAGTCTTTTTAATTCCGTTTACATATTTTTCCGGGCGTGCGATAAATAAGCGCGCAATGAAAATGCAAGAGGAAATTGTGCCAGTGCAAAGGCGCAGCGACTATGTGAGCAGAATTTTTTACCTTGCCGATTATGTAAAAGATCTAAAAACCGGCAATATAAGCCCGAAACTGGAAAAGGATTTATCCGATTCTACCGAAGAAATGCGCGCAATAGTTAAAAAGCGCCAAAAACCCATAATCGCGCTGAATGTCGCAACAAACTCCGCAGCCGGTCTTATAATAAGCGGCGTATATCTTTCCTACCTGTTTTTTAAGGCTTTGGTGCTCGGCAAGTTCGGCTTAGGCTCGCTGCTCGGCGTTTATAATTCAACCCAGACCCTTAACGGAAAGGTTTTGACCGCCGTTTCAAATTTATCGGAATTTCAAAACCACAGCCTTTATATTGAAAAGCTGCGCCGCTTTTCGGAAACCGAAAACACTATGGAGGATAACGGGCGCAAAGCCTTACCCGCGGGCGGCGATATAGTTCTTCGCAATGTGGAATTTACATACCCCGGGAACAGCGAGCCGACCCTAAAGGACGTAAGCTGCTCCTTTAAAAGGGGAGAAAAGGTGGCGCTTGTGGGCTTTAACGGCGCGGGTAAATCTACGCTTATAAAGCTGATTTTAAGGCTTTACGACCCGACGGGCGGAAAAATTAGCTACGGCGGGGAGAATATAAAAAGCTACCGAATTGCGGATTACAGGAGTTGCTTCGGCGTTCTGTTTCAGGATTACGAGCTTATAGCAACCGACCTTGCGCACAACATATCAGCCGATAATAAACCGCTTGATATAAATAGGGCGGACGAGGCGCTTAAAAGATCTGCGTTTTGGGATAAGTTTAAAACTCTGCCGAGCGGCTATGAAACACAGCTTACAAAGGAATTTGACGAGAGCGGCTTTAACCCCTCGGGCGGCGAAAAGCAGAAAATAGCGCTTGCGCGGGTGCTTTACGCCGATTCCGATATAATAATATTAGACGAACCCTCGGGCGCGCTTGACCCGATTGCGGAATATACCCTTAATAAAACCGTGACCGAGCTTTCAAGCGATAAAACAGTAATAATTATTTCTCACAGGCTTTCCACAACCCGCTTTGCCGATAAAATTTATATGCTGGCAAACGGTGAAATTATTGAAAGCGGCACTCACGAAAAACTGATACAGCAAAACGGCAAATACGCCGAAATGTTCCGCTTGCAGGCGGAAAAGTACAGGTGAAATCTTTTTAAGGTAGAGACCTTGCACGGTCTATCTTTGAACCCTGCCGCTGCCGTCGCCGCCGGCAAGGCTTTCAACCTCTGCCACGCTTACACAGTTAAAATCACCCTCAACCGTGTGCTTTAAACAGCTTGCCGCAGCCGCAAATTCCACTGCCGATTTTGCAGAGTAATTATTAAGCAGCGCGTAAATAAGCCCGGCGGAAAAGCTATCGCCACCGCCAACACGGTCTACTATGTGCATACGGTATTTTTTGCTTGTGCAGCAACTTTCGCCGTCATAAAGCATTGCCGCCCAATCGTTATCGCTTGCGCTTAAATTAGTTCTCAGCGTCAGCGCAACCTTTTCAAAGCCGAAGGTGCTTTTAAGCTTTTTGGCAACCGAGGCGGCGCCTGCATTATCGGGATTTTTCAAATCAAAGCCCTTATCATCGGATATTATTCCGAATAAATCCTTTGCGTCCCCGGGGTTGGTTATGCAAACGTCCACGTATTGCATAAGCTCTGTCATAACTGCCGATGCTTTTTCAAGCCCCCAGAGCTTTGAGCGGTAGTTGGTATCGCAGCTTATTTTAACGCCAAGCTTTTTGGCGGCTTTTACAGCTGCCAGGCACATTTCGGCTAAATTATCGTTAAGGGCGGGGGTAATTCCGGTAAAGTGAAACCAACCGGCGTTTTTAAAAATCCGCTCCCAGTCAAAATCAGCCGCCGCAGCCTTAGCAAAAGCGGAATGTGCGCGGTCATATATTACCTTAGACGGGCGCTGAGAAGCGCCCTTTTCAAGAAAATATATTCCCAGCCTTTCACCGCCGCGCGTAATAAGCGAGGTATCAACCCCAAACCTGCGCAGCGAGTTTACCGCAGCCTGACCTATTTCATGCTCGGGAATTTTTGAAACGAAAGCGGCGTCAGCCCCAAACTCCGCAAGCGAGACCGCAACGTTAGCCTCGCCGCCGCCGAAGGTGGCACCGAAGCTTTCAGCCTGTAAAAAGCGGTAATTTCCGGCGGGGGAGAGCCGCAGCATTATTTCTCCGAAAGTAATAACCCTCATTTTCTTATCTCCTTCAAAAGCGTGACCGCGTCGGCGGTCATTTTTTCTATTTCGGTAAAATTTCCGCTGTTTATTTTATCTGAAGGCACCATCCAGCTGCCGCCGCAGGCAAACACCGCCTTACAGCTTAAATAATCTGCAAGGTTAGCGGTATTTATGCCGCCCGTAGGCATAAAGCGAACCATTGTGTAGGGCGCCGCCATAGCCTTTATCATTTTAACGCCGCCCGCCGCCTCGGCAGGGAAAAATTTAAGATATTTAAGCCCTAATGACAGCGCCTTTTCAACCTCGCCCGGTGTGCAGACGCCAGGTATAATCGGGTAGCCCTTATTCTTACAATGACGTACCACATCGGGGTTAAGCCCGGGGCTTACTATAAATTTCGCGCCCGCTGCCATAGCCTTATCCGCCTGCTCTGCGGTAAGCACGGTGCCCGCAGCAATAAGCATATCGGGGTATTTTTCGGCTATCTGCTTTATAGTCTCCTCTGCCGCGTCGGTACGGAACGTTATCTCGGCGCAGTTCAGCCCGCCTTTTCTTAACGCCTTCGCCAGTTTTACGGCGCTTGCGGCGTTATCAAGCTTTACCACAGGCACTACGCCCGCGGCGGATATTTCTTTAATTAAATTTTCCATACGTACCTCCTTGTTTCACAATGTGAAACAACGTTTCAAAATCTACAATTATATTTTATCATCAGGCAGAAATATGTCAAGCAATAATTGCAAAAAGCCGCGTTATATGATAATATTGTGTTACACTTAAAAAAGGCGGTATTAAATATGACTGAGCAAACAACGGTTCAATCGGTTGAACGCACATTCGGCATAATAGAGCTGTTATGTGAAAAAGGGGAAAGCGGTGTAACTGAGCTGGCGGCATTATCGGGACTTAATAAAACTACCGTTTTCAGGCTGCTTTCAACGCTTATCAGCCTCGGCTACGCTTACAAAAATCCCGCTACGGAAAAATATGGTCTTACGCTTAAATTCCTGCAAATTTCGGGGGACACTATTGCAAATATTGATATAAGGCGTTATGCAAGGCGGCAGCTTGAAATAATTTCAGCCGAAACGGGGGAGACCGTGCACCTTGTTGAGCGGGTCGGGAATGATATTGTTTATATAGATAAGGTAGAGGCGCGCAATAATTCGGTCAGAATGGCTTCGCACATAGGGCTTTCGCTGCCCATGGTATATACGGCGGTCGGCAAGTCGATAATGGCGCGTTTAACCCGGGTTGAGACGGAAAAAATATGGCAAACTACCGATATTTTCAGCAAAACCGCTAACACAATAACCGATTACGTCGAGTTTTTAAAGGAGCTTGAAAATGTACGCCTGAACGGGTACGCTGTGGATAACGAGGAAAACGAACGCGGCGTGCGCTGCGTTGCGGCGGCAATAGGTGATATTTACGGTGATTACCGCTATGCCGTAAGCGTTTCGGCACCTGCGGCGCGTATGAATGAAAAAAAGATTATTGAAATAGGAAAACTTGTAAAAAATACGGCAGAAATAATATCGGGCGGTGTATAACAGGCTTAAAATATGGTGAATATTATATAAAATTAAATTATTTCTGAAAAATTCAAAAAAACTCTTTATTTTTGCTTTAAAACTTGGTATAATGATTTGGATACCTGTGTTAAGGTACTTTGTTAACAATGGATTTTAAATCCATAAAAAATTCAGGAGGTCGATTCTTAATGAGTCACAAGTACGTTTACCTTTTCAGCGAAGGCAACGCAAAAATGCGTGAGCTTTTGGGCGGTAAGGGTGCTAACCTTGCAGAGATGACCGGCTTAGGTCTTCCCGTTCCGCAGGGCTTCACCATTTCCACCGAGGCTTGCACCCAGTATTATGAAGACGGTCAGAAGATCAACGATGAAATCCAGGCTCAAATAATGGAATACATCGAGAAGATGGAAGCTATCACCGGCAAAAAGTTCGGCGATAAGGAAAACCCGCTCCTCGTTTCCGTTCGTTCGGGCGCACGCGCTTCAATGCCCGGTATGATGGATACCATTCTTAACCTCGGTCTTAACGAAGAGGTTGTTAACGTAATTGCGGAAAAGTCTAACAATCCCCGTTGGGCTTGGGACTGCTACAGAAGATTTATTCAGATGTACTCCGACGTTGTTATGGAGGTAGGCAAAAAGTACTTCGAGCAGCTTATTGACGCTATGAAGGAAAAGAGAGGCGTTACTCAGGACGTTGAGCTTACCGCCGATGACCTTAAAGAGCTTGCAGGCCAGTTCAAGGCTGAATATAAGTCTAAAATAGGCACCGATTTCCCGACTGATCCTAAGGAGCAGTTGATGGGCGCTATCAAGGCTGTTTTCCGTTCATGGGACAACCCCCGTGCAAACGTTTACCGTCGTGATAACGATATCCCTTATTCTTGGGGTACTGCCGTTAACGTTCAGATGATGGCGTTCGGCAATATGGGCGACGATTGCGGCACAGGCGTTGCGTTCACCCGCGACCCGGCTACCGGCGCTAAGGGCCTTTTCGGTGAGTTCCTCACCAACGCACAGGGCGAGGATGTTGTTGCAGGCGTTCGTACTCCTATGCACATTTCCGAAATGGAAGAAAAATTCCCCGAGGCTTTCAAGCAGTTTAAGGATGTTTGCCAGAGACTTGAAAACCACTACCGCGATATGCAGGATATGGAGTTCACCGTTGAACACGGCAAGCTCTTTATGCTCCAGACCCGTAACGGTAAGAGAACCGCTCAGGCTGCTCTTAAAATTGCCTGCGATTTAGTTGACGAGGGTATGATTACCGACGAGGAAGCGGTTCTTATGATTGACCCGCGTAACCTTGATACACTTCTCCACCCGCAGTTTGACGCTAAGGCTTTAAAGGCTGCAACTCCGGTTGGCAAGGCTCTCCCGGCCTCCCCCGGCGCTGCCTGCGGTAAGATTGTATTCACCGCTGAAGACGCTAAGGCTTGGGGCGCTCGCGGCGAGAAGGTTGTTCTCGTTCGTCTTGAAACCTCCCCCGAAGACATTGAGGGTATGAAAGCCGCTCAGGGTATACTCACCGTTCGCGGCGGTATGACCTCTCACGCTGCCGTTGTTGCGCGCGGTATGGGTACCTGCTGCGTTTCCGGCTGCACCGCTATCAATATGGACGAAGAAAACAAGCAGTTCACACTTTCCGGCAAGACCTATCACGAGGGCGATTATCTCTCACTTGACGGCTCTACCGGTAACATTTACGACGGCATTATCCCGACTGTTGACGCGTCTATCGCAGGTGAGTTCGGCAGAATTATGGGCTGGGCTGATAAATACCGCAAGCTCGGCGTTCGCACCAATGCTGATACTCCGAGAGACGCTAAAAAGGCTGCTGAGCTCGGCGCTGAGGGTATCGGTCTTTGCCGTACAGAGCATATGTTCTTTGAGGGCGACAGAATCGACTACTTCCGTCAGATGATCTGCTCATCTACCGTTGAAGAGCGCGAAAAGGCTCTTGAAAATATTATCCCCTTCCAGCAGGGCGACTTTGAAAAGCTCTATGAGGCGCTTGAGGGCAAGCCGGTTACTATCCGTTTCCTGGATCCTCCGCTCCATGAGTTCGTTCCCACCGAAGAGGCTGACATTAAGAAGCTGGCTGACGCACAGGGCAAGAGCGTTGAAGATATTAAGGCTATCATCGCTTCTCTCCACGAGGCTAACCCGATGATGGGTCACCGCGGCTGCCGTCTTGCAGTAACCTATCCGGAAATTGCAAAGATGCAGACCACCGCTGTTATCCGCGCTGCTATCAATGTTAAGAAGGCTCACGCCGATTGGAATATAGTTCCCGAAATTATGATTCCGCTCGTAGGCGACGTTAAAGAGCTTAAGTATGTTAAGAAGACCGTTGTTGAGACCGCTGACGCTGAAATCGCGGCTGCCGGAATCGACCTTAAGTATGAAGTAGGCACCATGATCGAAATTCCGCGCGCTGCTCTCACAGCCGACGAAATTGCTAAGGAAGCTGAATTCTTCTGCTTCGGTACCAACGACCTTACCCAGATGACCTACGGCTTCAGCCGTGATGACGCAGGTAAGTTCCTCGACGCTTACTATGACGCTAAGATCTTCGAAAACGATCCGTTCGCTAAGCTCGACCAGGTTGGCGTTGGCAAGCTTATGGAAATGGCTGTTAAGCTCGGTAAGGGCGTAAGAAAAGACCTCCACTGCGGAATCTGCGGCGAGCACGGCGGCGATCCGTCCTCTGTTGAGTTCTGCCACAAGATTGGTCTTGATTATGTATCCTGCTCACCGTTCCGCGTTCCGATTGCTCGCCTCGCAGCAGCTCAGGCTGCTATAAAGGACGGCAGGAACTAATCGAGTATTGTTGTCCCCGTACACTCCCTTTTATCCCGATTTTACTCAAAAAGGGCAAAATCGTTTAGCGTGAAATAAAAGGAAAAAACGGGAAATACAAAGAAATAAAAGACCCGCGTGTTTGTAGAGTAATCTGCAAACGCAGGGTCTTTTTTATTATACTTCATAGCTTACCGTTTTTTAAAAGAAAAAATGGAAAAAGCACAAAAAGTAACGTCTTTTTTCATATTGTGAAAAATCTGAAAATGTGTTATAATATTTTAATAAATACGATTTGGCGGTGATGATGTGGAATTGCTGTATATTGCAATAATTGCACTTATAGTGATTATTATTGTTTCAATTTTGGTGTCAAACGGTAATTCCAACAGCACTTACGGTGGATCGCTTTTTGAAGACTCGAAACGAACAGCCGGAAAATATGGAGAACTAAGGGCAACATCGGTAATAAAAAGCGTTCTGCGAGACGATGACAGTCTATTTTCAAATGTCAGCATTATTTACGAAGACAGACCTGCCGAATTGGATTGCGTTGTTGTAAACCGATACGGAGTGTTTATAATAGAGGTGAAAAACTATGCCGGATATATCGTCGGCAAAGAAAACGATTATGAATGGAAAAAGTACAAAATGACGGACGCTGGAAACATATATGAAAAAACGGTCAAAAATCCTATCAAACAAGTAAACCGTCAAGTATATCTTTTAGCGAAATATCTTAATTATTACGGCATAAGAGTTTGGGTAAAAGGATATGCCCTGCTTATGCAAGGCAACAGTCCTGTCAACAACGAAAATATTCTGCGAAACGCGGGTGAAATTGATAAAGCGATACATACAAGGGACAGAGAGCTTTTGTCGCAAAATACAATTGAGCAAATAAAAAAACTGCTCGGATAGCTTTTAGCATAAATAGCAGGATATTTTATTAAAATACATAATCCCCTCGTCACGCATACGCGCTGTTCCTCCCTAAAGGTTTGGGAGGCTGAATAATTTCCGCAAAATTTGACACAAGCATATAATAAGTAAAATATCAATTGGGAGATGATATATCATAAATGTTTGAAGCTTATGAGATAAATAATGATAATACTGCCCGATTTACTTTGGGCCGATATGTTAGTAAACCGCTGGTGGTGTTTGGAATAAACCCAAGTACGGCAACAAAAGAAAAAAACGACACAACAATCTCAATTGTTGAGCACATTTCTGCAATGAGAAAATGCGACGGATATATTATGCTGAATATTTATCCTTTAAGGGCTACTAATATAGACGCTAATTTTGATAAATCGTGTAATAAAAAGCTTTCGGATGAAAATTTGAAATATATAGCCGGCAGTATTCCGATGAACGCTGAAATAGTTGCCGCATGGGGAGCCAATATCGCTGCACGCAATTATTTTATTGATATACTAAAGCAAATAAATGCGATAGTTGAGAATAAAAATGGGAAATGGATTTGTTTATCGCTTACAAAATCAGGACATCCGCACCATCCGACAAGATTAGCTTATAATAATATGACATTTAACACATTTGATATAGAAACATACATAAGTAAATTTCAAAAATTACAGAGTCAGTCTTAATAAAAATACCATCTACAGTTAAATAGGTGGTATTTTTTTGTCTGAAAAAATTAGCATATGCTTTTCCTATGCTGTTATTACAATTATATGGCTGAAAATAGTAAATTTAATATTTTATTGTCGTAAAAATGTGTCGAATAACGGAATAAACGGTAATTTAATAGTTTTTTCGCAAATATTTGCACTATTTTTGTATTATCGCTTGCAATTTCTGCAAGAATGTGGTAATATATGTAAAACGATAAAATATTGGAGGAACAAAAAATGGGAAAAAAGCTAAAAGTCGTGATTGCGGAAAACGGAACGGAACTGGGCAAAAGCTGCGAAAAGGCACTAAAGGGTTACGGTATGGATGTAATTATGTGCGAAAAAGACGGCTCGCTTTTGCTTGAAAAAATCAGAACCGAAAAACCGGATGTAGTGCTCGCGGATATTTTTATGCAAAATCAGGACATTCTGGGCGTGCTTGATGAAATTAAGAAAACAGACGCTAAGGAAAGACCTATGATTATGGCAATGTCAAGCTTTGATAATCCGCGGCTTGAAAAGGAAACGCTTAACGCCGGCGCAAGCTATTATTTCTTAAAGCCGTTTGATATAAACGCAATGGCAGAAAGAATAATACGGCTTTCGGGCTGGCGAAACGAAATTTCACCGGTTGTGGTTAAGGATAATGTGGTAACCGACCCTGAGCTTGAGCTTATGGTTACCGAAATAATACACCAAATAGGCGTTCCGGCACATATAAAGGGATATCATTATTTGAGAGAGGCAATAATTCTTTCGGTTAAAAACAGTGAAATTATAAATTCCGTTACAAAGCTTTTATACCCCACAGTAGCTAAAAATCACGGGACCACCTCCTCCCGGGTTGAAAGGGCAATACGCCATGCAATTGAAGTGGCTTGGGATAGGGGAGATATAGACGTTTTAAACTCCTATTTCGGCTATACAATACAGAACGACCGCGGCAAGCCTACCAACAGTGAGTTTATTGCAATGATAAGCGATAAGCTGAGATTAAGACTTAAAATAAGCTGAGAATACATATTAGGCTTTTGCAAAATCAGCTCTCTTGGACCGTGAGAGAGAAAGGTAAAGCCTTTATGCATTTTAAAACCTTTCTCTCCTTCCGTCTCGGCTGCCGCCTCGGTCGGTGCTTCTGCTTTACAGAGGTGTCCACCGGACACCCGCCCCCCTCGTCAGAGGGAGGCTTTTTTGTTTAAAGCGGAGCATCTGTTTTTTTGACAGATAAAACACAGAATTTTTTAAATAAAACCGCTTGTTTTTTTATTTGCTACAGTGTATAATCTATTTGTAAAAAACTTTATAATCTTTCAGGGGAGGTTTTCATATGGAAAAAAGAATTATAACGGTGAGCCGTCAATTCGGCAGCGGCGGAAGAACGGTTGGCAAGCATCTTGCTGAAAAGCTCGGCGTACCGTTTTATGATAAGGAGCTTGTAAAAAAGGTTGCGGAGGAAACAGGGCTTGACGCGGCATTTGTAGAGGAAAAGGGCGAGTTTTCGCCTTCAAAAAGCTTTTTCAGCTTTGCTATGTCGCAGGGGGTTCAGTGTATGCCTAACGGGCTTTCGCTCTCTGATTTTATTTACTGCGCGCAGCGGCAGGTTATTCTAAAGCTTGCAGAGCAGCCCTGCGTAATAGTGGGCAGATGCGCCGATTTTATACTGAAGGACCGCGAGGATTGCTTCCATACCTTTATCCATTCCGATATTAAGAGCCGTGCGGAGCGCATTGTAAAGCTTTACGGCGAAAGCGAGAAAAAGCCAGAGCAGCGCCTTGCCGATAAGGATAAGAAAAGAAAAATGTATTATAAGCATTATACCGACCGCGAGTGGGGCGACGCTATAAATTACGATATTTGCCTTGATTCGGGCAGGCTCGGCATAGATAAATGCGTTGATTTAATACTTGATGCACTGAAATAAAAAGGAATTTTAAAAAATGAAATTTGATTCAAAGAGTATGCGCGAGGGGCCCATACTCAAAAGCGTGATTGTTTATACTGTCCCGATAATTTTAACCGGGCTTTTGCAGTTGCTTTTTAATGCGGCGGATCTGATAGTAGTCGGGTGGTTCAGCGGCAGTGATTCGGTGGCGGCTGTTGGTGCTACCGGCGCGCTTACTAACCTGATTATCAATTTATTCATAGGCTTGTCTGTCGGTGCGGGCGTTGCCGTGGCTCAGGGCTTGGGCGCGGGCAACGGCAAACAGACTTCAGAGGCTGTGCATACCGCTGTTCCCGTGGCGGTTATAAGCGGCATATTTCTAACGGTTATAGGCGTTCTTTTTTCAAGAAATTTTCTTGAGCTTATGGGAACGCCCGACGGAAAACTTTTAAGGCTTGCGTCGGTTTATATGCAGATTTATTTTGCGGGTATGACTTTCAGCATGCTTTATAACTTCGGCTCGGCAATACTCCGCGCCGCGGGGGATACGCGCTCGCCGCTTATTTTCCTGACGATAGCGGGCGTGCTGAACGTTATACTTAATATTGTTTTTGTGGCGCTTTTCAAGCTTGATGTTGCGGGCGTTGCGCTTGCAACATCCATTTCGCAGGCGGTTTCGGCAATTTTGGTTTTGCTGGCGCTTATGAAACGGCAGGACGCATGCCGTTTTGAGTTTGAAAAGATGCACATTTATAAAAATGCGCTGCTGAGAATGGTGAAAATAGGCGTTCCGGCGGGGCTGCAGGGCTCGCTTTTCTCAATATCCAACGTACTTATTCAGTCCTCGGTGAACTCGTTCGGCGCGGCGCATATGTCGGGCAGCGCGGCGGCTTCAAGTATTGAGGGCTTCTGCTATGTCACAATGAACTCATTCCACCAGACGTCGCTGAATTTCTGCGGGCAGAACTACGGCGCGGGCGATTTTAAGCGTGTAAAGCGCATAACCTGGGTCTGCCTTATGACCGTTGCGGTTGCGGGCTTTGTTGTGGGAAATCTTTCATACATTTTCGGCAGAGAATTGCTCAAAATATATATTACCGACTCTCCCGAGGCTATAAACTACGGTATGGAGCGCCTTAAATTTATGGTTGTGCCGTATTTCCTTTGCGGTATAATGGATACTACCACCGGCTCAATGCGCGGTATAGGCTCATCTGTAATACCAATGATTATAACGGTTGTAGGGGTTTGCGTTATGCGCATTGTGTGGATATACACTGTTTTTGCGCTGCCGCAGTATCACACGTTTTCGGGGCTGTTTATTTCTTACCCGATTTCGTGGCTGCTTACCTTCGCCGCGCTTTTCATTTCGTTTACTGTTGTAATGCGGCGCAAGGAGAAAAAAGCAAATAATCTTATAGGAGCTGTTCAGTGAAAAAATTATCGGCTGTTTTTGCAATACTGTTTTTGCTGTGCGCTTTTCGCGTATCGGCTGAGGGCGATAAGGCGCGGCAATTAACACTTTCGGGGCTTGATAAAAAGCTGACCGACGGCAGCTACCTTACCTCTGCCGATTGCGGAGAGATAAAAATATCCGCCGACGGTGAAATTTCATCGCTCTATATTATATTCCACAGCAAGGCGCAGGAATTTAAAGTAAAATCAGGCGAGAAAACGAAAACTGTTAAAACCGATTTTCTTCATACACTAACAGATGTTTCGGAGCTTAAAAGCAATGACTTGACCGTGGATTTCGGCGGTGCGAAAATCAGCGATGTTTACGCCTTTTCAGCCGGCACATTGCCGGATTTCGTGCAGAACTGGGAAAAGCCGCTCGAAAGGGCGGATATACTGCTTAATTCATCCCATTCCGATGACGACCAGCTTTTCTTTGCGGGACTTCTGCCGTATTACGCGGCGCGCGGCTGCGATATTCAGGTGGTGTATTATACCGACCACAAAAACGAACCCCGCCGCCGTCACGAGCTTTTAAACGGACTTTGGACGGTGGGTATAAAATACTACCCTGTTATAAATAATTTTCCCGATTATTATTCGGAATCGCTTGAGGACGCGCTTAAAACCATTGCAACCGAGGGCTTTACCGAAAACGACGCACTGGGCGTTCAGGTTGAGCTGCTGCGCAGGTTTAAGCCGCAGGTGGTGGTAAGCCACGATTTTAAGGGCGAATACGGTCACGGTATGCACATTTTAAACGCGGCTATGCTGAAAAAAGCGGTGGAAATTTCGGGGGATGATAAAAGCTTTCCCGAAACTGCCGAAAAGTACGGCGTATATACCCCGAAAAAGCTTTATGTGCATTTATATAATGAAAATAAAATAGTAATGGATTATGACGCACCGAGCGAGTTTTTCGGCGGGAAAACTCCGTTTGAAATGTCAAAGCTCGGCTTTTTGGAGCATAAATCGCAGCAGGGAACATGGTTTAAAAAATGGATGTTCGGCAAAAACGGCGAAATTACCAAAGCCTCGCAAATTAAAAAATATTCCCCCTGCGAATACGGGCTTTATTTTACAAGCGTCGGTGCGGACGTGCAAAAAAACGATATGCTTGAAAATATAACCCTTTACTCCGAACAGGAACGAATAAAAGCGGAGGAAAAAGCGGAAAAGCAGCGCCTTGAGGAAAAGAAAAGGGTGGAGGAAAAGGCAAAGGCCGAGGCGGAAAGGAAAGCGCAAAAGGCGAAAAAACGCAAAATAATAATCGCCGCCGTAGCTACACCCATAGCCTTATTTGTCATATTTATTGTTGCAATAAATATTGCGGCAAGGTGCAAAGCCGCAAAACGCAGAAAAATGCGGGGAAAAAGATGAATATTGTAAAACAGGATATATGGCAGTATTTAAAAACAACCAAAAAGCCCGTTGTTCTTTACGGTATGGGCAACGGTGCCGATAAAATTATAAAAGCGCTTGAAAGTGTTTCGGTAAAGCCGTCGGGTGTGTTCGCAACCGACGGCTTTGTGCGGGATAAGCTGTTTCACGGTATGCGACTTACTTCATACTCCGCGCTTAAAGAGCAATTCGGCAATATGACGGTACTTTTGTGCTTCGGCTCATCAAGACCCGAGGTGCTTGAGAATATAAAACGAATATCAGCGGAGCAGGAGCTTTTGGTGCCCGATGTTCCCGTATACGGCGGGGGAATTTTTAATTCCGAGTATGTTGCCCGCAACAGGGAGCGGCTTTTGTGGGTATATTTACATCTTGCGGACGAAAAATCGCGCGAGACCTTTGAAAACACGGTGAATTTCAAGCTGAGCGGAAAGCCGGAATATCTGTACCGCTGCGAAGTGCCGCCGGATGAGCCATACAACAGCTTTTTGACCTTAGGCGGGGTGGAAAACTACCTTGACCTTGGCGCATATAACGGCGATACAGCGCTTGAATTTGCCGCGCGGGTTGAAGAATATAAAAGCATAACAGCAGTAGAGCCCGATAAAAAGAGCTTTAAAAAGCTGACTGCTAATACCGCTTGTCTTGAAAACATAACGCTTATAAACGCCATTGTGGGCGAAAAAAGCGGCAATGCGGAATTTTCGGCGCACAAAGGGCGCGGCTCAGGCGTCGGTGCGGGGGAGTACTGCCGAATGATTTCGGTTGACGCCCTGAACGGCGATTTTTCCTTTATAAAGGCTGATGTTGAGGGCAGCGAGGTACAGATGATAAAGGGCGCCGAAAACACAATTTTGCGCTGCCGCCCCAAAATGCAGATAGCCTGCTACCACCGAACGGGTGACCTTACGGATATACCGCAGGCGGTTTGTAATATAAGAGACGATTACCGCATTTATATGCGGCATTTCCCGGGTCTGCCTGCATGGGATATAAATTATTATTTCGTATAATTTTTAAAATAAAAAGAATATAATATCGGGAAATACCGTTTATGAAGAAAATGCACAGTGTAATATTAAAATTGACGGTAAAACAGACATTCTTGATTTAATTAAGCTTAAAAAGCTTGTTGCGGAAAAGGCATAGTAAAAGTAAAACAGTTTGCATACAACAAAGACTCCCTTTACACAAGGGAGCCGATTTTGTTACTATCAACCACTTACACAGGTGAGGGGATTTTCTCAAGCTCCGCAAGCCAAAGTGCGGCTGACGCGTCGGACGGCATACGCCAGTCCCCGCGGGGGGAGAGGGTTACAGAGCCGACCTTCGGACCGTCCGGTATGCAGGAGCGCTTAAACTGCTGCGAGAAAAAGCGGCGTATAAATGTTTTAAGCCAGTGCATAATTATATCGCCGCTGTAAACGCCGTCAAATGCGATAATCGCTAAGCGGTAGATTTTAGCGGGCGTTTCGCCGAAACGCAACATATGATAAAGAAAGAAGTCGTGCAACTCGTAAGGACCTACTAAATCCTCGGTCTTTTGCGCTATTTCGCCGTTTTTATCCGCCGGTAAAAGCTCGGGGGAAACGGGGGTGGCAAGAATATCTTCAAGCACTTTTTGGGTATCGCCGCCGGCGCACTCTGCCTCGTAACGCACCAAATACCGCACAAGCGTTTTGGGTACCGAGGAATTTACGGCGTACATAGACATATGGTCGCCGTTATAGGTCGCCCAGCCGAGAGCCAGCTCAGATAAATCGCCCGTGCCTATAACCATTCCGCCCGATTTATTAGCAATATCCATAAGCACCTGCGTGCGCTCGCGCGCCTGCGAATTTTCGTAGGTCACATCAAGGCAAGCGGGGTCTTGACCAATATCCTTAAAATGCTGATTAACTGCGGCGGTTATATTAACCTCTTTAAAGGTAACGCCCAAAAGCGAGCAGAGGGTTTCGGAATTTGAGTGGGTGCGCTTGGTTGTGCCGAAGCCCGGCATTGTAACGGCGCAAATATCCGAAAGCGAGCGGTTTAATAATTTCATAGCCCGCACCGCCACGAGCAGCGCAAGGGTGCTGTCAAGCCCGCCCGAAACGCCTATAACCGCGGTTTTGGCACGTGTGTGCTCAAGGCGCTTTTTAAGCCCGTAGGACTGTATGCGCAAAATTGCCTCGGCGCGGGAGCTTAATGCCGCTTTATCCGACGGAACAAAGGGCGCTTTATCAATTTGCCGCGTAATTTTGGTTTTTTGAATTTCCTGCCCGAATTTTATAAACGTAACGTCAGCCAAGGGCTCAAAGCTTGTGTTTTTATGCCGTTCGTAAGCCAGCTTTTTAACGTCAATTTCGGTAACGGTAAGCTCCTTTTCCTCAAAGGGCTTGTTTTCGGCAAGCGAGGTGCCGTTTTCGGCTATAATGCAGTGCCCTGAATAGACTAAGTCCTGCGTTGACTCGCCGCTGCCCGACGATACATAAATATACCCGCACAAAAGCCTTGCCGAAGTGGAAAGCACAAGGGTGCGGCGGTATGCGGCTTTGCCTATAACCTCGTTTGAGGCTGAGGGGTTTATCATTATATGCGCGCCGCCGCGGCAGAGCCTTTCGGCAGGCTGCGCCGCCGCCCAGATATCCTCGCATATTTCAACGCCGAATGTGTACTCGGGCATTTCGGAATGTGCAAATACAAGACCCGTGCCGAACGGAGCAGAAACGCCGCAAATATTTATTTCGGCGTTTTTTTCAACCTCTCTGCCCGAAGAAAACTGCCGCTGCTCGTAAAACTCGGCATAATTCGGCATATAGGTTTTGGGAACAATGCCGAGAATTTTGCCGCCCTGCAAAACGGCGGCGCAGTTGTAAAGTTTTGAGCGGTACAAAAGAGGAACGCCGACTATTATAATAGGGTATTTCCCTGCGGTGTATTCGCAAATTTCGGCAAGCGCACTTTCAGCGGCTGCAAGCAGAGCCTGCGAAAAGAAAAGGTCGCCGCAGGTGTATGCCGTAATGCAAAGCTCCGGCAGAGCCAAAAGATTTATTTTTTGCGCGTTTGCTTTATCAATAAGCGCCTTTATTTCAGCAGTGTTGGCAGCCACGTCCGCCACGGTGCAGCGCGGAACGCCCGCCGCAACTTTTATAAAACCGTCTCTCATATGATTCATTCCTTAAAATCGTTTGTAATTATTTTAAAGCTTTTTTTACTTTATGTCAATATTATTTACATATACGGCGGGGTTTAAATGCAAAAATCAGGTGAAAAATTAAAATATTGTTAATTTTTTTACAATCTTATTGAATTTGGAAAAATAATCGCTTATAATATAGGCTGACGAAAGTTTTACTTTACGAAAAGGGGATATAATTATGACCAACAACAAAACGGTTTTGAAATGGCTTGACGAAGTCAAAGAGCTTGTCAGCCCCGACAAGGTCGTCTGGATAGACGGCAGCGAGGAGCAGCTCGAGGGCATCCGTAAGGAAGCTGTTGAGAGCGGCGAAATGATAAAGCTCAATGAGGAAAAGCTGCCGGGATGCTACCTGCACAGGACCCGCCCGAACGACGTTGCCCGCGTTGAGGACAGAACCTTTATCTGCTCCAAGACAAAGGAAAACGCAGGTCCCACCAACAACTGGTGCGACCCGCAGGAAATGTACGACCGTCTTTATAATATTGCCCGCGGCTCTTATAAGGGCAGAACAATGTATATAATCCCGTTCTCAATGGGACCGATAGGCTCTCCGCTTGCTAAGGTGGGCATTGAGGTTACCGATTCTAAGTATGTTGTTCTCAATATGGCTATTATGACCCGCGTAGGTCAGAAGGTGCTTGATGTTTTGGGCGACTCAAACGACTGGGTTCGCGGTCTCCACGCATCCTGCGATATCGACCCCGAAAAGCGCTATATCTGCCAGTTCCCCGAGGATAACACCATTATTTCGGTTAACTCTGCTTACGGCGGGAACGTTCTTCTCGGCAAAAAGTGCTTTGCGCTCCGCATAGCCTCTTACCAGGGCTGGAAAGAGGGCTGGATGGCTGAGCATATGCTTATCTTAGGTCTCCAGAATCCTAAGGGCGAAATTAAATATGTTGCCGCCGCTTTCCCGTCGGCTTGCGGTAAAACCAACCTTGCAATGCTTATCCCGCCGAAATATCTGCGCGATAAGGGCTACAAGATCTGGACCGTCGGCGACGATATTTCCTGGATGAAGATAGGCGAGGACGGACGTCTTTACGCTATCAACCCCGAAAACGGCTTCTTCGGCGTAGCGCCCGGCACCAACGCTCACTCAAACTTCAATGCGCTTGAAAGCACAAAGAAGAACACCATTTTCACAAACGTTGCTTTGAACCTTGATGATAACACAGTTTGGTGGGAGGGTCTTAACAAGGATCTCCCGCAGAACTGCATTGACTGGAAGGGCAACAAGTGGGATGCTTCTAAGTTTGATAAGCATGATAAGAGCACCTATGCCGCTCACCCGAACTCAAGATTTACCGCTCCTGCCAAGAACTGCCCCTGCATTTCCGATGAATTTGATAAGGGCGCAGGCGTTCCGATTTCCGCTATTATATTCGGCGGCCGCCGCGCTAAGTGCGCTCCGCTGGTATATCAATCAAAGGATTGGGTTAACGGCGTGTTCGTAGGCTCCACCATGGCGTCAGAAACCACAGCTGCCGCTGCGGGTGCCGTAGGCGTTGTTCGCCGCGACCCGATGGCTATGCTGCCGTTCTGCGGCTACAATATGGGCGACTACTTCCAGCACTGGCTTGATATGGGCGCTAAGCTCGGCGATAAGGCACCTAAGATCTTCAACGTCAACTGGTTCCGCACCGATGATGAGGGCAACTTTGTATGGCCGGGCTTCGGCGACAATATGCGCGTTCTCAACTGGATAATCGACCGCTGCGAGGGCAAGGCTGACGCTACCGAAACCGCTATCGGCTATGTTCCGAAGCCGGAAGACATTGACCTTACCGACCTTGACATGGATATGGATACCTTAAAGAGCATATTAAAGGTTGACAAGGATATTTGGGAGAAAGAAGCTGCCGAAATCGAAGAGCACTACAAGAAGTTCGGCGATAAGCTGCCGCACGAGCTGAAAGAACAGCTTGAAAACCTTAAAGCTAACCTTGCTAAAATGTAATATATAGCTTGACATTCGCCCCTCAAAGCAGCCGCAATGAGGGGCGTTTTGCGCAAAATAACGCAAAGCTTAAAAAAATGCTTGACAAATGCTCAGGTATGTATTATAATCATAGCGTTGCAATCCAAAGACAGCAGGTGACCGCACAGGTCGTAAGTTTTCGCCTGCCGAGGTGTGCGCTTAAATAATTATGCTTATTTATGCCCGTCCTATCGTCTTTGGACGGGCATTATTTATACTTTCGGAGGTGAAAATTAAATGCCAAACGCTTCAGTTCTTGCACAAAAGCAGCAGCAGGTGGCAGAGCTTGCCGAAAAAATAAGCGGCGCAGTTACCGGCGTTATCGTTGATTATAAGGGTATTACCGTTGCCGACGATACAGCGCTCCGTAAAGAGCTCCGTGAAAACGGGGTTGAATACTTCGTTGTTAAAAACACTATTTTAAGCCGCGCTATTGAGGGTACTTCCGTTGAGGGTATGAAGTCTGTTCTTGAGGGAACAACCGCTATTGCCCTTTCTAAGGATGATTACACCGCAGCAGCACGCATACTCTGCAAATTCGCCGAGGGCCACGAAAACTTTAAGGTTAAATCGGGCTTCCTTGACGGTCAGGTAGTAGATATTGCTACTATTGAATCTCTTGCAAAGCTCCCCACAAAGGAAGTTCTTCTTGCAACCGTTTGCAGCGCGTTCCAAGCTCCTATCGCTGCCTTTGCACGTGCTTTGCAGGCAATCGTCGATAAAGACGGAACCGCAGACGCGGAATAATTTTTAAAAAACTAATTATAAATCGGAGGAAAATAAAATGGCATCTGAGAAAATTGCAGCTATGATTGAAGAAATCAAAGCTCTTACCGTTCTTGAGCTTTCTGAGCTCGTTAAAGCAGTAGAAGAGGAATTCGGCGTATCCGCAGCAGCGGCAGTAGCAGTAGCAGCTCCGGCAGCAGGCGGCGCAGCAGCAGCTGAAGAAAAGACCGAGTTTGACGTTGTTCTTAAGGAAGTTGGCGCTGAAAAGATTAAGGTTATTAAGGCTGTTCGCGAGATAACCGGTCTCGGTCTTGCTGAGGCTAAGGCTATTGTTGACGGCGCTCCGAAGACCCTCAAAGAGGCTGTAGCTAAGGATGAGGCTGAAGCTATGAAGGCTAAGCTCACCGAGGTTGGCGCTACTGTTGAGCTTGCTTAATCGGCAAACCTTATAAAACATAAAAAATCAGTCCGTAAGGGCTGATTTTTTTATGCCTAATCATTTTCGGTGTAATTTTCGTCAAAAATCTGCACGGCGTATAAAAGCGCTGACAAAACGTAATCGTCGGTCTCATTTGCCTGTTTAATTCTTTTTCTCATTTCTTTGGGAGTCATAGACAATACAATCAGGTTACAATGCTTCCCATAGCGGAAAATTTGTCCGTTTATATTGTCTCGTCATTTGAAATACGACAGTATTCCTGCACTCCTCGACTTCATAAGCGAAAAAATTTTCTAGCTATGGGTCAAAGATTTTGTAAGAAAACGGCGCTGTTTAGGGGCGCGGCGCCCGACCGAAGAATACTGTCGTATTGTGAGCGGAGGGGGCGTTGCCGATAACGGCGCCGTTTCTTCAAAAAAGCATTGTACCCTGATTGTATTGTCTACCCGAATTTTCACACATTTTTTTAATAATACTAAAATTATTGATTATAAATACTATTGCTTTTTGCTCGTTGGGCGGCAGCTTACCTAATTCCTTTAATAGCTTATCAATTAACTCTTTCCTGTTTTTTCCCATAATTTTTGCTCCTCTTTATATTCGTTATTTTTCGGGAAATAATCAGTGTATTCAACAATTCCCAAGGGTATTTTATCAAATAAATATTTGTTTGACAATTCCTCTATATAGATATATATCTATATGTGTATATAGTTTCAAACAACCCCTCCGTCAGCTATATGGCTGACACCTCACCTTGCACAGGGGAGGCAACGGTTTGCGCAAGCCATAGGCTCCCTTCTTTTGCGTAAGCAAACAGAGGGGAGCTGTCAACGAAGTTGACTGAGGGGTATTTTCTAATATCTATCGTCTAACATCTAATATCTAATATCTAATGTCTAAGGTTGACATTCTCTCCTTTCGCGGGTATACTGAAAACAGTAACTATCGGAGGGGTTTTATGAAAGCGCTTATACTTTCCTGCGGGACAGGCGGGGGACACAACGCCGCGGGCAGAGCAATTAAAGAGGAATTAGAGCGCCGCGGCGACTCGGTTTTAATGCTTAACCCCTACGACCTTGCGGGCAAGCACACCGCAAAGCGGATAGACGAAACGTATATTAAAACCGTGCAGGCGGCTCCGCGTGTATTCGGGGCGGTTTATTCGGCGGGAAACGCTTACAGAAATCTGCCGTTCCGCTCGCCTGTGTATTTTGCAAATGCGGCTATGATAAATAAGCTGCAAAGGCTTTTTGAAAAAGAAAAGCCCGATGTGGTTTTTATGCCCCACCTTTTTCCTGCGGAAATAATAACGAATATGAAAAACCGCGGTATGGCGGTGCCTAAAACCGTTTTTATCGCGACGGACTACACCTGCATACCATTTACCGAGGAGACCGACTGCGACGCGTTTGTGATACCCTCAAATAAGCTGACGGCTGAATTTTTAAGGCGGGGAATACCGCGCGATAAGCTGTACCCCCTCGGTATTCCCGTGAGCCGCGCGTTTTCCGAGCCTTTAACGCGCGAAAAAGCGGCGGAAATAACGGGGCTTGATAAAGATAAGCGCTATATCTTAATTTCAGGCGGAAGTATGGGCGCGGGGAAACTGGTTTTGGCAATAAAGCTTTTATACGACCGCTATAAGAATGATAAAAAAACCGGGCTTGTTGTAATTTGCGGCAGTAACAAGTGGCTTTACAAGCAGCTTCACGGGCGTTACCCCGGTAAAATAACCGCCGTTCGGTTTACCGATAAAATGGCGGCGTATATGCGTATGGCGGATGTATTCGTTACAAAGCCGGGCGGGCTTTCCACCACCGAGGGGGCGGTTCTCGGCGTACCTATGGTGCACATAATGTCCATTCCCGGGTGCGAAACGAGAAATATGCGCTTTTTCGCGCAATACGGAATGAGCGTTCCCGTTAAAAGAATAGGTATGGGTCTGCCGAATGCTACAGACAGGCTGCTAAGCAGGGCAGAGGCTGAAAAGGTAACCGAAAATCAGCGGAAATATATAAATTCCGCTGCCGCGGCGGATATATGCCGACTGGCGGAAAAACTTATAAATAACGGGTTATAGCTTTTTTGCCCCGAACACTTGAAAAAATTTCAAAAAAATATTATAATATGTATTGTTCGCGCTTTTTCTTCCATAATAAATATGATGATAAAAAACGGAGGAAAAGCGAATGAGCACCGAAGAAAAAAAGGAAACCAATAAATCGGACGAACGCAAGGCGCAGCTTGAAGAAATTAAAGAAATGGGCTCGGTTGCCGCGTTTGACGGAAAGCACAAGATTTATTGCCTTACCATAATAGGCGAAATTGAGGGGCATAACGTTCTGCCCGAGCAGAACAAGACTACGAAATACGAGCATGTAATACCGCAGCTTGTGGCAATTGAGGAAAGCCGTGAAATTGAGGGCTTACTGGTTGTGTTAAACACGGTAGGCGGCGACGTTGAGGCGGGGCTTGCCATAGCGGAGCTTATATCGGGTATGAAAAAGCCGACCGTTTCGTATGTGCTGGGCGGCGGGCACTCAATAGGCGTGCCGCTTGCGGTTTCGGCAAAGCGCTCGTATATTGCGCCCTCGGCTACCATGACGGTGCACCCCGTGCGAACAACGGGTCTTGTTATAGGCGTGCCGCAGGTTATGAACCACTTTGCGCGTATGCAGGCGAGAATAACCGATTTTGTGGTGCGTAATTCTTCAATTACAGCCGAGCGGTTTACCGAGCTTATGATGAACACGGGCGAAATGGTGACCGACGTGGGCAGTGTGCTTTCGGGCAAAAAAGCGGTAAAAGAGGGGCTTATTGACGAAATAGGCAGCCTCGGCACGGTTTTGGACGGGCTTTACAAGCTTATTGAGAATAAATAGAGCGGTCACACGGCCGCGCATTACATAAGGAGCAAAAATTAAAATGGCAGCGAAAAAGAAAAGCGGCAAGTCGCGCGCGGGCAGCGCCACGGCGACCAAAATTCAAAACAGCGCGGCAAGAAAAGAGGCAGTGCAGGGCAGGCGGCAGTTACTTTCGGTAATCTGGTTTGCGGTAGCCGTGTTTTTGCTGTGCGTGGTTTTTATTCCGGGGCAGAACGTATGGCTTGCAATACATAACTTTATATTCGGCGTGTTCGGCGTTACGGCGTATTTCTACCCGTTTTTGCTGGGTTTTGTAGCCGTGCTTTTCGCAATGGATAAAATAGGCGGCTCTATGAACGCAAAGGTTATAGAATCGGGCATACTTGTAATACTTGTGGGCGCGGCGGTGGATATTTTTTCAAAGCATAACGACGCGCTTACCTTTTGGCAGCACCTGACAGCAGCGTATAAATCAGGCTCGCACCTTAAAAGCGGCGGCTTTTTGGGCGCACTGGTGGGTCAGCCGCTCTACCTTGCGTTCGGCAAAACGGGCGCCGCAATAACCGCAATTTTGCTGATATTCGTATTTTTAATGATAATTACGGGCACTACGCTTATGTCGCTTTTCCGCACCATGGCGCGCCCTGTAAAGAGCATATCCGAGCAGGCTGAAAACGCTTATCAGGCGCGGCTTGAACGCGAAAGCGAAGAAGCGCAGAGCGGCAAGCAGCTGAAAGTAATAAAGGGCTTTAATGTTGATATTCCGGTAGACGATATTCCCGAAAAGCGGAATATACCCAAAACCTCGCTTGATGAAAAGCAGCGCAAGGTAGTTTCGGCTTATTACGGCGAAACGCCCGAGAGCGAGCCTGAAAAGCCGGCTGTACCCGAGCCTGAAGAAAAGACGGACGATATAAAGCCGGAGATTGAAACGGCGCTTAAAGCTGCAAAAACCGAGGCGGAGGCAGAGAAAAGGGATATACCCCCCGAAAAAGCGGCAGAGCCGACAAAGCCCGCCGAGTTCTCCGTGCCTGAAAAGGACGCAGAGCCTAAGACGGAGGGCTACAGCTACCCGCCGCTGTCTCTCCTTAATAAATCAAAAGCGACCGATACCGCCGCGCTTTCGGCGGAACTTGACCACACCGCCGAGCATTTGGTGGAGACCCTTAAAAGCTTCGGGGTGGAAACGCGCATTGTGGATATAAGCCGCGGACCGACGGTTACGCGCTATGAATTGCAGCCCTGCGCGGGTGTAAAAATAAGTAAAATCACAAATTTGGCTGATGATATTGCCCTGAACCTTGCAACGGCGGGGGTAAGAATTGAAGCGCCTATACCTAACAAGGCGGCGGTGGGAATTGAGGTGCCTAACAAGGCAAGCGCCGTTGTGGGCGTTCGCGGCATACTTGAATCCCCCGCGTTTATAAACGCAAAAAGCAAGCTGACGGTAGCCCTCGGGCGTGATATAGGCGGCAACGTGGTGGTAACCGATATTGCAAAAATGCCGCACGGGCTTATAGCCGGCGCTACGGGCTCGGGTAAATCGGTTTGCATAAACTCAATAATCATAAGCCTGCTTTACAAGGCGACTCCTGACGAAGTTAAGCTTTTAATGATAGACCCGAAGGTGGTTGAGCTCGGCATTTACAACGGCATACCGCACCTGCTGGTTCCCGTTGTAACCGACCCGCGCAAGGCGGCGGGGGCGCTTGGGTGGTCTGTTACCGAAATGGAGCGGCGCTATAAAATGTTTGCCGACCGCGGCGTGCGCGACCTTGCGGGCTATAACAAGTTTGTTGAAAACTTGGGCGACCCCGAGGTTCAGAAAATGCCGCACATAGTTATAATTATAGACGAGCTAGCCGACCTTATGATGACCGCGCCCAACGAGGTTGAAGACTCCATAAACCGCATAGCGGCAAAGGCGCGCGCTGCGGGTATGCACCTTATAATCGCAACGCAAAGACCGTCTGTTGATGTTGTAACGGGCGTTATTAAGGCGAATATACCAACACGTATCGCTTTTGCGGTGTCATCGCAAATAGACAGCCGAACAATTTTAGATTCCGCAGGCGCGGAAAAGCTTTTGGGGCGCGGCGATATGCTTTTCAGCCCCGTGGGTTCAACAAAGCCCAACCGAATACAGGGCTGCTTTGTAAGCGACGAAGAGGTTGAGGCGGTAGTTGACTACATAAAGAGCGACCACACCGTAGATTACGACGACGACGTTATGGTGGAAATAGAGCGCCAGGCGGCAATAGAGAAAAAGCAGAAAACAGGTCTGCCCGAGGACGGTCCCGAGGGCGACCCGATGCTCGACGAGGCAATAAAAGTGGTTGTGGAAAACGGTATGGCTTCTACCTCGCTTTTGCAGCGAAAGCTGAAATTGGGCTATGCAAGAGCCGCGCGCATAGTGGATGAAATGGAGCAGCGCGGAGTGGTAGGCCCGTATGAAGGCTCAAAGCCGCGCAAGGTGCTTATCTCAAAAGAGCAGCTGCTTGAACGCGAGGCGGCGGGGGAAGTAAATGAAACGGCGGAGTAAACGGAAAATTGCCGTATCCGCCACCACTGCGCTGACACTGGCGATATTTATAATTGCCTTTGCAAACAAGCTTTTCGGTGATAAATTTCGCAGCACGCTTGCGCCTGCGGCTCCCGATTTTGATAAAACGCAGGATTTTGTGAAAATAATGGACGTGGGTCAGGCAGACGCGGCGCTTATTTATTCAAACGGCTGCTCCGCTGTGATAGACGCAGGGCTTACATCTTCTGCCGATGATATTTCGGCGGATCTTAAAGGTGCAGATATAAAGGACATTGACGCGCTGCTTATAACTCACCTGCATATGGATCACGCGGGAGCACTCGCCAAAATAGCCATGAGTTTTCCCATAGATAACCTGATAATACCCAACCGCGACAGCTCCGCCGAGGCTATGCCCACAGTGAACGAGGCTGAGAAACGTGTGGTTGCCGAAAAGGGTAAGGTTTTCACGGCAACAGAGGGTATGAACTTTAACATAGGCGAGTTTGAGGTTACGCTGCTGGCGTACTTTCCCGACGCTACAAAGGAAAACGACCGCTCGATAATTACTATGGCGAAAATAGGAGATAAGAAGTTCCTTTTCACGGGTGACGCCGAGAAAGCAGCCGAAGCAGATGTACTGGCTGAAAAACTGAATATCGACTGCGACGTGCTTAAAGTGGGTCACCACGGCAGCAACTCTTCAAGCACAGCGGCGTTTTTAAAGGCGGCAAGCCCAAAATACGCCGCAATATCCGTCGGGAAAGATAATATGTACTCACACCCGAGCAATAAAACTATTGTTGCTCTTAAAAATTGCGGCGCTGAGGTTTACAGAACCGATAAAAACGGCGACATAAGCTTTTATGTTGAAAACGGAAATATTCGTGTGGAAACCGAAAAATAGCGCTTTTTGAAAAAAAACTATTGACAAAAGGTATGGTTTAGTGGGATAATATATAAGGTTATATAGACCTTATTATACTTATCGGTGATACAAATGCGAATTATAACAGGTACGGCAAGAGGAAGAAAACTTGTCGCTCCCGAGGGGCGGGATGTACGCCCGACTCCCGAACGCGTTAAAGAGGGTATTTTCAGCGCGTTACAGTTTGATATTGAGGGCAGGCGCGTGCTCGACCTTTTTGCAGGCTCGGGTCAGTTAGGGCTTGAGGCGCTAAGCCGCGGTGCGGAAAGCTGCACCTTTGTGGACGCGTCGGATGCTTCCTTAAACCTTGTGCGTAAAAATCTTGAAAGCACCGATCTTTCGGAAAAAGCCAAGGTTGTGCGCTCGGATTATGCGGCGTTTGCCGCCGCGAGCCGCGATACGTTTGATATTGTATTTCTCGACCCGCCCTATTCGGCAGGGCTTTTAATGCCGGCGGTTAAAGCGGTTTTGCCGCTTATGAGCGACTACGGCGTTATAGTTTGCGAGCATCCGCCGGAAGTAAAGTTGGATGAAGAAACCGGCGGTTTTAAAATTGCCAAAGCCTACCGCTACGGCAAGGTGCTTGTAACCGTTTATCGGAAAGGGGAGAGTGTATGACTGAGCGTATTGCAGTTTGTCCCGGCAGCTTTGACCCGGTAACCTACGGTCACCTTGATATTATAACCCGCGCCGCCAAAATGTTTGACAGGCTCATAGTGGTAGTGGCTTCCAACGGTGCAAAGCATTGCTCCTTTACCCCAGAAGAGCGCGTGAATATGATTAAAAAGTGTATTCCCGATCTTCAAAACGTTGAGGTTGAGCATTATGACGGCTTACTTGCCGATTACGCCGCAAGCAAGGGTGCCAACGCAATAATTAAGGGTCTTCGCGCTATGTCTGATTTTGAATACGAATTTCAGATGGCGCTTACCAATAAAAAGCTGAATCCGCAGGTTGAAACTCTGTTTTTAACAACGGCTACACGGAATATGTATTTAAGCTCAAGCATGGTAAAGCAAATTGCCAGTATGGGCGGCGATATATCAAGCTTTGTTCCCGAGGTTATACGGGCGGATATAATGAACAGGATTTTTATTAAAAAGGATACTACGGAGGAATAAAAAATGACACTTGACGAATTACTTGAACAGTTTGACGAGGTTTTGGACAGCGGAATCAAGATTCCCGGCAAAAAAACTGTGGTTGATATTGAAAAGCTCCGCGCGGTGGTTGACGATATTCGCCTTAACATTCCGGCTGAAATTAAGCAGGCAAAGGGCATTGTTGCCGACCGCGCAGATATTATTACAAACGCCAAGCGCGAGGCGGACGGTATTATACGCAACGCCGAGGAGCGCGCAAAGGCTATGACCGCGCAGGAGGAAATTGTAAAGCTGGCACAGCAAAAGGCGGCTGAAATAATTGCCACCTCGCAGCAGAAGAGCCGCGAAATGCGCAAAGCCGCGCAGGATTTTGTGGATGATATTATGCGCCGCGCAGACGAGGGTCTTACCGCTAACCTAGGCGAGGTAAGAAAGACCCGCGCCGCTTTAAAGCAGCAAATACCATCTGCAAAAGAGAATTAAGTTAATAAAAAACACTTTAAAAGCTAAGACGGAGACTGCGGTTTTTAAAAAAAGCGTTTTTAAGCGACCCGGGGGCGGTGCAAGCCCGGGAAACGCGAAAAAATCGGTATCACTCCCGAGCTGACGGCTGAAATTTTTACAGTAAGCCGCTCCGGTATTCCGCCGTTAGAGGGAACGCAGATTTTTTGTCTGCCGTAATGGGTGGTTTGAAGTTTTTTAAGGCTTCGTCCTGTTATGGGCGCAGCCTTTTTATTTTGAAAGGAGAAAAAACAGTGTATAAGAGTATATCCCCGAACCTTAACTTCGTGGAGGAAGAAAAAAAGGTTGAAAAATTTTGGGAAGACGAAAATATATTTGAAAAAAGCATAGCCGAGCGCGAGGGCGATAAGCCCTATGTGTTCTATGACGGCCCGCCTACCGCAAACGGCAAGCCGCATATAGGCCATGTGCTTACCCGCGTTATAAAGGATATGATTCCGCGCTACCGCACTATGAAGGGCTATATGGTGCCGAGAAAAGCGGGGTGGGATACCCACGGTCTGCCCGTTGAGCTTGAGGTTGAAAAGCTTTTGGGGCTTGACGGCAAGGAGCAGATTGAGCAGTACGGCTTAGAGCCGTTTATTGAGCACTGCAAGGAAAGCGTTTGGAAATATAAGAGCATGTGGGAGGATTTCTCAAAGACCGTCGGTTTCTGGGCGGATATGGAGCACCCCTATGTTACCTACGATAATAATTTTATAGAATCGGAATGGTGGGCGCTTAAAAAGATATACGAAAAAGGGCTTTTATACAAGGGCTTTAAAATTGTGCCTTACTGCCCCCGCTGCGGCACTCCGCTTTCCTCGCATGAGGTGGCTCAGGGGTACAAAAATGTTAAAGAGCGCAGCGCAGTAGTCCGCTTTAAGGTTGTGGGCGAGGACGCGTATTTCCTTGCATGGACCACCACCCCATGGACGCTGCCCTCAAACGTGGCGCTTTGCGTAAACCCCGAAGAAACCTACTGCAAGGTAAAGGCGGCGGACGGCTACACCTACTATATGGCAAAGGCGCTGCTTGATAAGGTGCTGGGCAAGCTTGCGACCGAAGATAAGCCCGCTTATGAGATTATTGAAGAATACAAGGGCAGCGAGCTTGAATATAAAGAATATGAGCCGCTTTTCGATTGCGTAAAGCCCGTTTGCGAAAAGCAGAATAAAAAGGGTCATTACATTGTTTGCGATACCTATGTTACCATGACCGACGGTACGGGCATAGTTCATATAGCGCCTGCGTTCGGTGAGGACGACGCAAAGGTGGGCAGACGCTATGACCTGCCGTTTGTTCAGTTTGTTGACGGTAAGGGAAATCTTACCGAGGAGACCCCCTATGCGGGCATATTCGTAAAGAAAGCCGACCCGCTTGTTTTAAAGGATTTAGACGAGAAAGGATTGCTTTTCGACGCGCCGAAGTTTGAGCACGATTACCCCTATTGCTGGCGCTGCGATACCCCGCTTATCTACTATGCGCGCGAATCGTGGTTTATAAAAATGACCGACGTGCGCGACGACCTTATCCGCAATAACGATACCATTAACTGGATACCCGAAAGTATAGGCAAGGGGCGTTTCGGCGATTGGCTTAAAAATGTTCAGGATTGGGGCATTTCGCGCAACCGCTATTGGGGTACGCCGCTTAATATTTGGCAATGCGAGTGCGGGCATATGCACTCTGTAGGCAGTATTGCGGAATTAAAGGAAATGTCAGATAACTGCCCCGATAATATAGAGCTGCACCGCCCGTATATAGACGCGGTAACCATAAAATGCCCCCACTGCGGCAAGCAGATGCACAGAGTGCCCGAGGTTATAGACTGCTGGTTCGATTCGGGCTCAATGCCGTTTGCGCAGCACCATTATCCCTTTGAAAACAAGGAGCTGTTTGAATCGCAGTTCCCGGCGGACTTTATTTCCGAGGCGGTTGACCAGACTCGCGGCTGGTTCTATTCGCTGCTTGCAATTTCCACCCTTATTTTCAACAAAGCGCCCTATAAAAACGTTATAGTTTTGGGTCATGTACAGGATGAAAACGGGCAGAAGATGAGTAAATCAAAGGGCAACGCGGTTGACCCGTTTGAGGCGCTTGAAAAATTCGGAGCGGACGCTATCCGTTGGTACTTCTACACCAACTCCGCCCCGTGGCTGCCCAACCGTTTCCACGATAAGGCGGTAACCGAGGGTCAGCGCAAGTTTATGGGCACCCTTTGGAACACCTACGCTTTCTATGTGCTTTACGCCAATATAGACGAATTTGACCCCACAAAGTATTCGCTTGAAAACTGCAAGCTGACCGTTATGGATAAGTGGCTTTTATCAAAACTCAACTCAATGGTAAAGGCAGTTGACGATAACCTGAATAACTACCGCATACCCGAGACGGCAAGAGCCTTGCAGGAATTTGTGGATGATATGAGTAACTGGTACGTCCGCCGCGGCAGAGAGAGATATTGGGTTCAGGGCTTGCCCGAGGATAAGATAGCGGCGTATATGACACTTTACACCGCGCTTGTTACTACCGCTAAGGCGGCGGCGCCCATGATTCCGTTCATGACCGAAAGCATTTATCAGAACCTTGTTCGCAGCGTTGATAAATCGGCGCCCGAAAGCATACACCTTTGCGCTTTCCCGACTGTGGACGAAAAGGCGATAGACAAAGAGCTTGAGGATAAAATGGATAAGGTGCTCGAAATAGTTGTTTTGGGCAGGGCTGCCAGAAACGGCTCGGCGCTTAAAAACCGCCAGCCCCTTGCTACTATGTATGTTAAGCTTGACGGAGAGCTTGACAGCTTTTATACCGATATTATCCGTGACGAGCTTAATATAAAGAACGTAAGCTTTACCGATAAGGTAGACGACTTTGTAACCTATCAGTTCAAGCCGCAGCTTAAAACCGTAGGTCCTAAGTTCGGCAAGCAGTTAAACGAGATAAGAGCGGCGCTGACAGAGCTTGACGGCACTGCGGCTAAAAAGGAGCTTGACGAAAACGGAAAGATTGTTTTGTCGCTGCCTTCGGGTGAAGTGACCCTTGAAACCGAGGACCTGCTGATTGAAGCCAAGCAAAAGGACGGTTTCTACACCGTAAGCGACCGCGGAATTACCGTCGCAATTGATACCACCCTTACAAAAGAGCTTATTGAAGAGGGCTTTGTGCGTGAACTGATAAGCAAAATTCAGACCATGCGCAAAGAGGCGGGCTTTAACGTAACCGATCATATAAGCGTAACCGTAAACGGCAGCGAAAAGGTTGTGGACATTGCCCTTTCAAAGAAAGCGGATATTGCGGGCGACACACTGGCTGACGGTATTGCCGTTGCTGAGCCTAAGGGCTACACCAAGGAATGGGATATTAACGGCGAAAAGGTAACAATAGGCGTAGAAAAGGTATAAACCGAAAGGAGTACCCCATAAATGAATGATGAATTTTACAGTGACGAGAGTTTTGAGGACATAAGCTCCTCAACCATACCTAAAACAAAAAGCAGCCTGAAGGCTGTAACCGAAAATTACGGAAACGGAGTTTTTAAGCACCTGGATAAAATAATAAAGGCTATATCCTTTATCGTGGCGCTTATGATACTGCTGGTTTTCGCTGCGGTTGCCGCCGTGCTTATTATGCTGGATAAGATTTTCGCCATAGTTGCGGTGGGAGTTTTTATTGTGGGTATTGTGCTTTCAATAATAATTCTTTTCCTGATTTACGCTGTGGGTCACCTTATCTCGCAGAATAATGAGATAATAAAAAGATTATAAAAAATCGAAGGCTGCAGGGAGTTTGCTGACTCCTGCAGCCTCTGTATTATCGCTCGACAGTTTCTTTCCAACGCCTGACTGTTTCGGTGTCGGGCGTTTTTATATTTGCATATTTTCTGCCGAGCGCTGAATATTTGCTTTCGCCGTGCGGGTGAAACGGCTCAACTTCTATATGCTCAATTCCGCTGAGTTTACCGGCGATTTCGCTTATCCCTTTAAAATGCTCCGCACGGTCGTTAAAGCCCGGAATTATGGGACAACGCAGAATAATTTTACTGCCAGCGTCGCTTAACGCTTTTAAATTATCAAGAATTATCTTGTTGTCAACGCCCGTATATTTTTTATGCAGCTCGGGATCGGTCTCCTTACAGTCAAACAGGAATAAATCAACATACATTGCAATTTCAAGTATTTTTGATTTTTCCGCATAGCCGCAGGTCTCAATTGCGGTGTGTATTCCGTTTTCTTTTGCTTTTTTCAAAAGCTCCAGCGAAAAGTCATATTGAGCCAGCGGCTCACCGCCCGATAAGGTCACGCCGCCGCCCGAATTTTCATAAAACGGTTTATCCTTAACAATTTCTTTTAAAACCTCATCTATTGTATATTCCTTACCGCAAATTTTGCGCGCGTCTGCCGGGCAGTAAAGCTCACATTTGCCGCAAAAATCACAGCTCTTCAAATTATTCGGGCATACTTCGCGGCATTTGCCGCAGCCGATACACTTACTCTTATAAAACATTATTTGTTTTTCAAATGACTGACTTTCCGGGTTGTGACACCATACGCAGGAAAGCGGGCAGCCCTTTAAAAACACCGTTGTCCGTATTCCCGGTCCGTCAACATAAGAATTGCGTTCAATATCAAAAATCATTGCAGAAAGCATTATACTACTCCTTTTGAATCGTCCTCCTGATAATATCATCCTGCAGCGGCTCATTAAGATTTACAAAATAATCCGAAAAGCCCGAAACACGAACGCGCAGATTTTTATATTTTTCGGGCGCTTTTTTAGCGTTAAGCAGGTCTTCCCTTGAAACATATGTAAGCTGAAAATGAACGCCGCCGTTTTTAAAATACGTTTCAAGCAAATCAGCTGTTTTATTAAAATTGGTGTCGTTTTTAATTAACTGCTCATCAAGCATTATATTGGTGACGGTACTGCCGCAGCCTATGGCGTTCGGGTCAACCCTTGCAATGGAATTAAGCAGTGCTGTAAGTCCGTTTCGGTCTTTTCCCTCGCTTTGACCTAAACCGAATTTGAGCGCGTCACCTGTGTATCTTCCGTCCGGCGTTGCCGCCGTTTTCTCGCCGAACCACTGATGATGCGGGTTGTAACCTATTAAATCGCCTACAAGCCAGTGGTAACCGAATAAATTTGTTTTATCCTTGAAAAATTCATACAGACTTTGATAAAACCTTTGCGCTATGCTGTTTGAACGCTCGGTATCGTTTCCGAAAAAATCACCTTTCTTAATTATGAGCGTGCGCAGACTCTCAAATCCGCTCCAGTTTGCCTGAACTGCCGCTATAAGCTCTTGCATAGTAACGATTTTTTCATCATATACAAATTGCTTAACTATTATCAGTGAGTCAATTACATTTGCTATACCCACATATTGGGGCGAGGCTATTGTAATATCCCCGGAACCCTGAGTAGGGCTTTTGGCTTTTTCAATGCAGCCGTGGAAAAACGGCGCCGATAAATAGTTTATATCCCTTGCTTTTACGCTGTTATATTTATCATCATATTCGCATGCGATCGTAAGATCGGAAAAAAGTTCTTTTGAAAATACCTTGTAGTATTCTTCAAACGATTTAAGATGAATTATTTCATTGCTCTTTTTGTGGAAAAGCGTTTCGGTGGAACGCGCAATATTTACTACCGAATTACCGCCGGTAACAACTCCCGGAAACGCCGGCTCATTACAGCCCACAGTTGTATATCTGACTGCCTCTTTAAAAGGAAATTTGCAAATTTCGGTGTAACACTTTATCCTTTTTTCATCATTTTGGAAGGCAATTCTTTTGTTAGGGTCTTTGCGTTCGCAGTCAAGTGCAAATCTGAAAGCCTCCTTAGGCGTTTTGGCTGTCCATCGCAAGGTCACCTGCGGTATCCATGTGGGCAATTCAAGCAAGCTTTCAAGAATAAGCCTTGAAAGAGCGGTAAATCCGTCGCTTCCGTCGGGCAGATAACCGCCTATGCAAAAATGCGACTCTCCGCCGCGCGTGAACCATGCCGAGGTTATAGGTGTTGCCGCTTGGAGCATTAAAAACAGCTCCTGCAGGTACTCTTTTGCTTCATCACGGGTTAAGGTACCGTTTTTTAAGTCATTATCGTAAAACGGCTGCAAATATCTGTCAAGCGTTCCAAGGCTGTCAGGATCTGCCGCAAAACAAATATAAATTGTTAAAACCGCCTCATAAAACGAGGACGGCGCTTTTTCAGGCACTCTTTTAAGTGTCTCGGATAAGGTAATAAGGTTTTGTTTATATTCGCCGTTTTCAGTGCTTTCTGCTGCTTCGGCAGCTTTTTCGGAGCATTTATGCGCCCAGCTTATAAGCGTTAAAACAACATTTCTGACCGCCAGCAAAAATTCTTTTTCTTTATTATCTGTATGTTCGGTAAGGGAGCTGTCAATTTCCTCTATTATCCCCGATAAGCCTTTTTTCAATACCTTCTCATAGTCTGCCGTTGCGTGCTGCCATTCAAATGTTGATAAATTGTAAATCGGCTTTAAGTAAAAGTCATTTGCAACCGCATTGAAATTTTTGTTTCCCATTCGTCTGAAAACATCGCCCACAACCGATTCGTCACAGTTGAAAAAGCCGGTCATTTTTGAAAATTCGTATAAAACGGGCTCTTGATTCATTATAAATTCGCATAACCGTTTTGATTCCATTTGCTCCCGCGATAAAAATATATCGCTGCGGTCAAATTCAGTCTTCTTTGGCTGTGCATACATTTTTCCGCCGAGAGTCAGTTCTGTGAGTTTTTCAATTCTTTTGTTCATAAAATACACCCTTTCAAGCATATTTTACCGAATATTGATTGAAAGTAAATTCATAAAAAAACATTTTTATACTTTTCGGCACAAAATATTTTTTGACTTGCTATTTTTCACCGAATGTCTTACAATATTAAGGTCGGGGGGGAGAGAATATATGAATATGAATTTTATAATTACAAAAATTGAAAATGTAATATATGTTGATAAAAACCAATATCCCGAAAAGGTCACGGCATTTTGCGGCAACCTGCCTAATTGCGAGCTTATATATCATATTTCAGGAAAAATGAGTGTTTATTTTAACGGAAAAACTGAAATGTGCGATGATAATACGTTGAGATTTTTACCAAAGGGTGAAAATCGCGGATATACTGTAACAAGAGAGGAAAACGGCGATTGCATTGATATATTTTTCGACACAGATAAGCCCATTTCCTCAGAAATGTTTACAATTAAATTAAATAACGGTACAGCGGTGGCACCTATTTTTAAGAAAATTTTTTCATTATGGGTTGCCAAATGCGACGGATATTATTTTGAATGTATTTCATTGCTTTACAAGGTCTTTGCAATGCTTCAAAAACAAACCTATCTGCCTGAAAAGCAGTACAAAAAAATTAAGCCCGCCATAGATTACATAAATGAAAATTTTACAAACGGGAAATTATCGGTCAGCATGCTTGCCGCAATTTGCGGAATAAGCGAATCCGCGCTTAAAAAACTTTTTATAAAAAAATTCGGAGTGCCTCCCGTAAGGTACATAATACAGCTTAAAATAAACTATTCATGCGACCTGCTGCGCTCCGAATTATATTCTGTTTCTCGGGTTTCCCAAATATGCGGTTACGGCAATGTGTATTTTTTCAGCCGACAGTTTAAAGAAAATATGGGAATTTCTCCGTCGGAATTTATTAAAAAATATAAATCTTCAAAATAACATTGTGTATTCCGTTTTTCAATATTAACACTTATTTTACAAAATGTGTTTAAAAAACTACTGACTTTTCTTTTCTGTTTTTCTTGCGCGGGTATTCGCGGATTCTTACAACATAATCAAGGTTTACAGCCTGTAAGCCCTGCTTATCTTCAACCGTGAGTTACCGCAATTTTTTGCTTTCTTCTTTCAAGTAAAAGAAAAATAAGTATGATTATAAACGGTAAAAAATAACTGTGGTTTTCCAAAATTACCGTCCTCCAAGCAGATTTGAAAGCTTTGCCAGTTCTGCAAGCGTTAATTGCTCTGAACGTGCCGTTTCGGATATACCGAGCGTATTAAGCGCGTTTCTTATGCGCTCCTTTTCAATGCCCGCAGTGTTTGAAACGGTATTTACAAGCGTTTTGCGGCGCTGTGCAAAGCAGCATTTAACAAGGCGGAAGAACGCCCTTTCGTCATTTACCTTAACCGGCGGTTTTTCAAGTATTTTAAGCTTAATAACGGCGGAATCAACCTTCGGCGGCGGCATAAAGCTATCCTTATCCACCGTAAATAGAATTTCGGGCTTTGAGTAGTAGCTCACGGCAACGCTCACCGCGCCTGCCTCTCTTGTTCCCACCTCGGCGCAGAGCCTTTCAGCTGCCTCCTTTTGCACCATTACGGTAACGGAGTCTATGGGTAATTTGCTTTCAAGCAGGGTCATTATTACGGGTGAAGTGATGTAATAGGGGAGGTTAGCGCACACCGCAACCCTTTCGCAATCCGCAAAATGCTCTTTAATGAGCGCTCTTAAATCAAGCTTTAAGGCGTCGCCGTAAATAATTTCAACGTTTTTGCAGTCGGCAAGTGTTTCGGGCAGCACTTTTTTAAGCCGCTCGTCAAGCTCTATTGCCACAACCCGCCGGGCTACCCTTGAAAGCTCCGCAGTCAGCACGCCGAAGCCGGGGCCAATTTCCAGCACGCCGGTATTTTCATCGCAGGCGGCGTTTGCCATGGCGGGGCATACCTCGGGGTTTATTAAAAAATTCTGCCCGAGCGATTTTTTAAAGGTAAAGCCGTTTTTTGCAAGCAGCGAACGGACGGTATTTATATCGGATAAATTCATAGCAAAACTCCTAACAAACAAATTATATCGCAGAAAAATAATATTTGCAATAAATTTTTGTTGAGAAACGGAAAGATATATTGTATAATAGATTTATAAACTGAGTTTGTAGGTGAATTTTAATTGGATAACAGGTATTATGAAAAGGTAATTGAGGAAATGCAGCCCTTTCTTGATGAGCAGGGCTTTAAGGCGCAGGAAAACGGCAATTTCAAAAACGATAAGCGCGAAATTAAAATAGCTTATGATGAAGATAGGCAAATGTATGTGCTTTCCGCTGCGGATATAGGCGAGGAAGGCGACGGCGAATTAAAGGAAATTGACGCGTGGCTTTTTGACGACAGCCAGAACGCGAAGGACGCGGCGTCGGTCGGTGTTGATTTTACCGCAACGCTCCGCAAAAATATGGGTATACGCCTAAAGCGCACGGCAGACGGCAGCAATGTGGAATTACCCTCCTTTTCAAAGGGCGGCAGCGTTACCGTTACGGGCTTTGCCAAAAAGATGCTCGATTTCTTCCCCGCGCTTAAAGACGAGTACAAAAATCACATAGCGGTAAACGGCAACTTTTTATACCTCAACTTTTTCGGCGAGTATTTGGTACCTAATATTAAGCAGGTAATGGCGGCGGGCAACAAAAAGCAAATTAAAAAGCTTTATGATATTTTAGAGGATATGTATGTAAAGGGCGACCGCGATACCGTAAACGCCGTTGTGGCGGTGCTCGGCGCTGCGGCGTATAACGATGAAAAGGCGACTGCCGCAATTAAAGAAATGCTGGCTGACGATAAGCATTTCCTTTCATCCTTTGAATGCTTTATGCCTATGCTTGCGAAAAACAAAAAGCTTACGGCTTCGCTTATAAAATAAATCAAGGGGGTAATTTTATGGAGTATGTAATTATAGGAATTATTGTGCTGGTGCTGATACTTTTCTTTGCGAACGTAAGAGTAGTGCCGCAGGCAACCGAGTATGTAATTGAATTTTTGGGTAAATACAAAACTACCTGGGGCGCGGGTCTGCACGTTAAAGTGCCGTTTATAGAGACTATCGCCAAAAAGATAACCTTAAAGGAGCAGGTGCTGGATTCTCCTCCGCAGCCGGTTATCACTAAGGATAACGTTACAATGCAGATAGACACAGTGGTTTATTTCAGAATTTATGACGCAAAGCTTTATACCTACGGTGTTGTAAGCCCCTTAAACGCTTTGCAGAACCTTACCGCCACCACACTGCGTAACCTTGTGGGCGAGCTGGAGCTTGACGGCACGCTTACTTCAAGAGATACAATAAATGCGAAAATGACCGCGATACTTGACGAGGCAACCGACAAATGGGGCATGAAGGTAAACCGTGTTGAGCTTAAAAACATTATTCCACCCGCCGAAATACAGAACGCCATGGAAAAGCAGATGAAGGCAGAGCGCGAGCGCCGCGAAACGCTTTTGCAGGCGGAAGGTCACAAGGCGGCTGCCATTACCCGCGCCGAGGGCGATAAACAGGCTATGATACTGGCGGCAGAAGGCGAGCGCGACGCACGCATTGCAAGAGCCGAGGGTGAGGCAAAGGCTATTTTCCTTAATAAAAAGGCTGAGGCGGACGGTATTCGCGCCATAAAAGAGGCTGCGGCAGACGCGGCTGTGCTTGAAATAAAGCGGCTTGAAACCCTTGCCGAAATTTCAAACGGCACGGCGGCAAAGCTGATAATTCCGACCGACGCCGTGAATATGGTAACAAAAAATACTGTATTTACAGAAACCACAGGCATAGGCGATGTAACGCACGAGGCGCCGAAGCCTGTAGCGCCGCCCAAAAAAGACGAGTGCTGCGACGATTAAAAATATTTGACAAACGCGGTATAGTGTGCTATACTGTATTAAATTAAATGAGCAAAGGCGCTCATAAAGAGGTAAATTCTCTTTATGGGTGCCTATTTTTTTAAAACGGGGGAATTACAATGACCGAAAAGGGACTTTACCGACAGCAGTTTGAGCATGACGCCTGCGGTATAGGCGCGGTTGTAAATGTGGACGGCACAAAAAGCCACAGGGTGGTTGATAACGCACTTTCTATAGTAGAAAAATTGGAGCACCGTGCCGGAAAGGACGCCTCGGGCGAGACGGGCGACGGCGTAGGAATACTGGTGCAGATATCCCATAAATTCTTCAAAAAAGCGGCAAAGGAAATAGGCATAGACCTGCCCGGCGAGCGTGAATACGGCGTGGGAATGTTCTTTTTCCCGCAGGACACTTTAAAGCGCAATCAGGCTAAAAAAATGCTTGAGGTTATAGCCGAAAAAGAGGGCGTTGAGTTTTTAGGCTGGCGAGATGTGCCTACAAAAAGCGAAATTTTGGGTCAAAAGGCACTCAGCTGTATGCCGCACATTATGCAGTGCTTTTTAAAAAAGCCCGATGATACGGCTAAGGGGCTTGAATTTGACCGTAAGCTGTATATAATCCGCCGCGTGTTTGAGCAGAGCAACGATAATACATATGTTGCCTCGTTATCAAGCCGCACTATAGTTTACAAGGGTATGTTTTTGGTGGGGCAGCTGCGCCGCTTTTACCTTGATTTGCAAAATGCGGCTTATGAAAGTGCAATAGCGCTTGTGCACTCGCGCTTTTCCACCAACACAACGCCCAGCTGGGAGCGCGCCCACCCTAACCGCTTTATACTGCACAACGGCGAAATAAACACCATTCGCGGCAACGTTGACCGTATGCTGGCACGCGAGGAAACAATGGAAAGCGCCGTTATGGAAGATGATATGGATAAAATCCTGCCCGTTGTAAACGCGGCGGGGTCTGACTCTGCCATGCTTGATAACACGCTGGAATTTCTTGTTATGAACGGAATGGACCTGCCGCTTGCAGTAATGGTTACTATCCCCGAGCCGTGGCGCAACAGCAAGACCATAACAAGGGCTAAAAGAGATTTTTACCACTACTACTCCACAATGATGGAGCCGTGGGACGGTCCCGCTGCCATACTTTTTTCGGACGGCGATACCGTAGGCGCGGTGCTTGACCGTAACGGACTGCGCCCCTCGCGCTATTATATAACAGACGATAACACGCTTATTTTATCCTCCGAGGTGGGCGTGCTTGATATTCCCGCAGAGCATATTGTTAAAAAAAGCCGCTTAGAGCCGGGCAAAATGCTGCTTGTGGATACGGCGAAAAAGCGCATTATATCCGATGAAGAGTGTAAACACTATTACGCCACAAGAAAGCCCTACGGCGAGTGGCTCGACCAGAATTTAGTGCGGCTTTCCGACCTTAAAATGCCTAACTGCCGCATAGAGCGCTATGATTCAAAGACCCGCGACAGGCTATACAAGGCATTTGGTTACACCTATGAGGACGTGCGCAACGCCATTATTCCTATGGCGAAAAACGGCGCTGAGGCTACCGCCGCAATGGGTACGGATATTCCGCTTGCAATGCTTTCCGATAAGCATCAGCCGCTTTTCAATTACTTTAAACAGCTTTTCGCACAGGTTACCAATCCGCCTATTGACGCTATTCGCGAGGAGGTTGTAACCGATACCTGCGTTTATGTGGGTTCAGACGGTAACCTACTGAACGAGACCGCCGCAAACTGCGGGGTTTTGGAACTGCCTAACCCTATAATAACCTCTGCCGAGCTGGTAAAAATAAAGGCTATTAACCGCCCCGGCTTTAAGGTGGAAACGGTTTCCTTACTTTATTACACAAACACGCCGCTTGAGCGCGCGCTCGACCACCTGTTTGTGGAGTGTGACCGCGCTTACAAAAAAGGCGCTAATATACTCATACTTTCCGACCGCGGGGTTGATGAAAACCACGTTGCAATTCCGTCGCTTTTGGCGGTTTCGGCTATTGAGCAGCACCTTATACGAACCAAAAAGCGCACGGCGCTCTCTGTAATACTTGAAAGCGCAGAGCCGCGCGATGTTCACCACTTCGCAACGCTCTTAGGCTACGGCGCGCGCGCCGTAAACCCCTATTTAGCCGAGGAATGTATAACCGAGCTTATTGATAAAAAGCTGCTTGATAAGGACTACCACACCGCTATACGCGATTATAACAGCGCAATACTTCACGGCATAGTAAAAATTGCCTCTAAAATGGGTATTTCCACAATTCAGTCTTACCAGTCGTCACAGATATTTGAGGCGATAGGCATAAGCAAAGATGTTATTGATAAGTACTTTACAAATACCGTAAGCCGCGTTGGCGGTATAGGTCTTGAAGAAATTAACGAGGGCGTTGAGTACCGCCACAGTCACGCTTTTGACCCGCTGGGGCTGGGGGTTGATACCACGCTTGACAGCTTTGGCGAGCATAAATTACGCTCGGGTAATGATAAGGAAGACCATATGTACAGCCCCGAAACGGTGATAGCGCTGCGCGAGGCTACGCAGTTCGGCTCATATGAGCGGTTTAAGGAATACACCGCCATGGTGGATAACGAGCGCCGCCCGCACACTCTGCGCGGCTTGCTTGAATTTAACACAGAGGGCGTAACGCCCGTTCCGCTTGAAGAGGTAGAGCCCGCAAGCGAAATTGTAAAGCGCTTTAAAACGGGCGCTATGTCCTATGGTTCTATATCGCAGGAGGCACACGAATGTATGGCGATTGCCATGAACCGCCTCGGCGGAAAATCAAACTCGGGCGAGGGCGGCGAGCGCCCCGAAAGACTGGGAACCGAGCGCGGCAGCGCAATTAAGCAGGTGGCTTCCGGCCGTTTCGGCGTTACAAGCGAATATTTGGTTTCGGCAAAGGAAATTCAAATTAAAATGGCGCAGGGCGCAAAGCCGGGCGAGGGTGGGCATCTGCCGGGTAAAAAGGTTTACCCGTGGATTGCGAAAACGCGCTATTCAACCCCCGGTGTGTCGCTTATTTCTCCGCCGCCGCACCACGACATTTATTCAATTGAGGATTTAGCACAGCTTATTTTCGACCTTAAAAACGCCAACCGCGACGCGCGCATTTCGGTGAAATTGGTGTCCGAGGCGGGAGTCGGCACAATTGCCGCGGGCGTTGCCAAGGCAGGCGCGCAGGTGGTGCTGATTTCAGGTTACGACGGCGGCACGGGCGCCGCTCCCCAAAGCTCTATACACAATGCGGGGCTTCCGTGGGAGTTGGGGCTTTCCGAGGCGCACCAGACCCTTATTCAGAACGGGCTGCGCTCACGCGTTATACTTGAAACCGACGGCAAGCTTATGAGCGGCAGAGACGTAGCGATTGCCGCCATTTTGGGCGCGGAGGAATTCGGCTTTGCAACCGCGCCGCTGATTACCATGGGCTGCATTATGATGCGCGTGTGCAACCTTGATACCTGCCCCTGCGGTATTGCCACGCAAAACCCTGAGCTTAGAAAGCGCTTCTGCGGCAAGCCCGAATATGTTATAAACTTTATGATGTATATTGCTGAGGAACTGCGCGAGATAATGGCGAAACTGGGCGTTCGCACGGTTGAGGAGCTTGTGGGGCGCACCGACCTTATAAAGGTGCGCGAAAAAACCGTTACAAAGCGCGCGGCAATGGCTGACCTTTCGCAAATACTTTACAGCGATAATTCCGCCCCGCAGGAGGATAAGCATTTTAAAGCCGATAACGTATTTAACTTTGAGCTTGAAAAGACCGTGGACGAAGCGGTTATAATTCCCGCCTTTAAAACGGCGCTTAAAACAGGCAAGCCGAAAGCAATTGATATTGAGGTATCCAGCACCAACCGAACGCTCGGCACAATTTTCGGCTCGGAAATTACAAAGAAATATAAAAATACTTTGCCCGACGATACCTACACAATAAACTGCAAGGGCGGCGGCGGTCAGTCCTTCGGGGCGTTTATTCCGAAAGGGCTTACCATTCGCTTGACAGGCGACAGCAACGATTATTTCGGCAAGGGCTTATCGGGCGGTAAGCTCATTGTGGCTCCCCCCGAAAACGCAAAATACAGGGCGGAAGAAAACATTATAATAGGCAACGTGGCGCTTTACGGGGCGACATCCGGTGAGGCTTATATAAACGGTATTGCGGGCGAGCGTTTCTGTGTCAGAAATTCGGGCGCTTACGCCGTTTGCGAGGGCACGGGCGACCACGGCTGCGAATATATGACGGGCGGCAGAGCCGTAATTTTAGGACCTACGGGCAAAAACTTTGCCGCAGGTATGAGCGGCGGCATTGCCTATGTGCTTGATGAAAACTATGATTTTTATTTAAGGCTTAACAAGGAGCTTGTTACAATGACGGGCGTAGAGGAAAAGCACGATATTGAGGAGCTTAAATCTATGATTGAAAAGCACGTTGCCGCCACGGGTTCGCCTAAAGGCACACGCATACTTCACGATTTTGCGAATTATCTGCCTTACTTTAAAAAGATAGTGCCAAACGACTACAGCCGAATGTTACAGGAAATAAGCCGCTTTGAGGAAAAGGGTCTGCCCTATGAAGAAGCCGAGCTTGAAGCCTTTTATTCGGTACAGAAATAAGGAGGGGAATAAAGATGGGAAAACCAACAGGATTTTTGGATTATGAAAGAGAAAACAATAAATCGGTAGAACCGCTTGAAAGAATAAAGAATTTCAATGAATTTCATTCCCCAATGCAAAATGCGGAGCGCCAAAAACAAGGCGCGCGCTGTATGAACTGCGGCGTGCCGTTCTGCCAGTCGGCAATGAAACTCGGCGGAATGGTATCGGGCTGCCCGCTGCATAACCTTATACCCGAGTGGAACGATGAAATTTATAACGGCAACTGGGAGTACGCTTTAGCGCGGCTTACCAAAACCGCAAGCTTCCCCGAGTTTACGGGCAGGGTATGCCCCGCGCTATGCGAGGCGGCTTGCTCCTGCGGGCTTTACGGAAGCTCGGTAACCGTTAAGGAAAACGAGCTTGCAATTATTGAAGAGGGCTACAAAAACGGCTGGGTAAAGCCCCACCCGCCCGAGGTAAGAACGGGCAAGCGCGTGGCGGTGGTAGGCTCGGGCCCCTCGGGGCTTGCCTGCGCGCAGCGGCTTAACAGCCGCGGTCATAATGTAACCGTTTACGAAAAGGATGACCGCATAGGCGGGCTTTTAATGTACGGCATACCGAATATGAAGCTTGAAAAGCAGGTTGTTGACCGCCGCGTAAAGCTTATGACCGACGAGGGCATAGAGTTTAAAACGGGTGTGGACGTAGGAAAGGATATTTCTGCCGACGAGCTTTTAAAGACCTATGACGCGGTGGTGCTTTGCTGCGGTGCGGGTAATGCGCGCGACCTTAAAGCCGAAAACCGCGATATTAAGGGGATTTACTTTGCGGTTGATTTTCTTAAATCCACCACAAAGGCGCTGCTTGATAATAAGCTTCAATCGGGCTTTATATCCGCTAAGGGTAAGGACGTTGTAATAGTAGGCGGCGGCGATACGGGCAATGACTGCGTAGGCGCCTGCATACGCCACGGCTGCAAATCGGTAACCCAGCTTGAAATGATGCCGAAATTACCCGACAGCAGGGCAGAGACTAACCCTTGGCCGCAGTACCCGAGGGTGTACAAAACCGATTACGGTCAAGAGGAGGCAATAGCCGTTTTCGGGCATGACCCGCGCGTTTACTGCACCACCGTAAAGTCATTTGTGCCGGATGACGGCGGCAATATAAAGGCGGTGGTAACGGTTGAACTTAAACCCGAAAAGGACGAAAAAACCGGCAGAACCGTTATGACGGAAATTCCGGACAGCGAAAAAACGCTTGATTGCTCGCTTTTGCTTATAGCCGCGGGATTTTTGGGTCCTAAGCCCTATATTGCAAAAAGTTTCGGAGCGGAGACCGACGGGCGCAGCAATATTGCAACCGCCGCAGGCTCTTACAAAACAAGCGTTGATAAACTTTTCACGGCAGGGGACAGCCACCGCGGGCAGTCGCTTGTTGTGTGGGCAATAGCCGAGGGCAGAGCCGCCGCAAAGGAAATTGACGAATATTTAATGGGATATACAAATTTGGTATAGAACATAATAAAATCGGAAAGATATATATTATAATCTATATTTACAGTTTTTAATTAAAAGTCTTGCAATACAAAAAAGAAGTCGGACAAGATTTATCTTGCCGACTTCTTTACGTTATTTATGCTTGTTTCAGTGCGTAATTCTGTATAGCTAATCATTACATAACTGCTTTTTTAAAGCAATAAGGTCTATTATGTCAACGGAAAAATCATTGTTGACATCTGCCGACATTCTATTTTCGCAGAGTAGCAGCGCTTTTCTTACATATACGAGTTTTTGAGAATTTTTCATACCGTCAAGATTGTCAATTTCATCGGTTTCAATCTGTATCGGTTCTCCCAGTTTGGAATTATCATCCGAATCACGCTTATATACATTGTAAACAGTAGTAGGCTGCAGGTCTGTAAAAAGCGGCTCTGACTGCCAGTTTTTGCAGTCAACGCTGTATTCTGTATTGTTTTCCTCGGCAACTAATAGTTTTGTTGCACCTATAAGCTGAATTTTTGCGGAGTCTAAAGCATAATATGGTTTGCAAGGAATATTATTCATTTTGGCATAATTCCATAAAAGAGAATTTTCAGGGCAGGTAATGGTCATTTTAGTATTTCCTGAAAAAACGGTTTCATACCAACCATAGGGGTAATTGGTATTTGATTTAACAGTTAAATCGGTAAGATTTTCGCAATATGCGAAAGCATAGGTACCTATATTGTTTATCTTATCGGGCAAGGTGATTTTTTCTAATCCGGTGCAGCCGTAAAATGCATAACTGCCTATTTGGTTGACACTTCCGTTATCTGGAATGATGCTGTTCCTACAGCCTAAAATCAATATTTTATCGACCGTAGAAATAAGACAGTTTTGAAAGCTGTGGTAAACATTGTTTTTGCTGCTTACCGTAATTTTTTCAATTTCGCCGCAACCCATAAATGCATCGTTTGAAATTTGTTTAACATATTGAGGAATATATATTTCTTTTAAGGCTTTACAGTTTTCAAAAGAACTTTGACCTATGCATGTAATATTGACAAAGTCTATTTTTTCAAGGCTTTTACAATTGGAAAATACATTATCGCAAATACGCTCTAATTGTTTTGGTATATTTATTTCCTTTAAGCTTATGCAACCGGAAAACGCGCTCCACCCAATTGAATTTACATTTTCCGGAATTTTTATACCTTTAAGAGAGGCACAACCTTCAAATGTACCACTATTAATTGACGTTACAGTTTCCGGCAAGGTGATTTCCTCAAGACTGGAGCAATTAGCAAATGCCGAACTCGATATTTCACTGATTTTTTTTGGTAATACCACCCTTTTTATTCCGGTGCAATTTTGAAAGGCGCCACCATCTATCATTGTTACGCTATCAGGAATAACAACGCCGGTAAGCTCTTTGTAATTATCAAATGCAGAACTGCCTATGGCAACCACTGGATAACCGCCGAGGGTATCGGGAATTGTTATTTCGCCGTAAACCGTAGCAAGGCAACCGCGCACGGTGGCTTTCTCATCATACACCGTAAATGTGAAATTGCCGTCGGTCATAGCTGTTGCGGAAATACTGTTGAAAAAGGGCATAGCTGAAATCATAAAAAGTGTTGCAAGGAAAGACGCCGTGATTTTTTTAACCATTTCGTTATTCTCCTTTAAAATATAGTTACAATTTTTATGTATATAATTTATTTGACAGCAGCTTTTTTCTCAAACCGTTTATAAATCTTATCCACAAGGTAGCAGGCGAAAATACCTATAAACGCGCCGAGCAGTGCGCCAGCTAAAACATCGGTGGGGTAGTGCACATAAAGGTACAGGCGGGAAAGCGCTATTAAAACGGCGAGTACAAGCGCCGGAATACCGAAACGCTTATCCCTTATAAGCAACACGGTTGCCGCCTCAAACGAAGCGAGCGTATGCCCCGAGGGGAACGAAAAGTCCGAAAGCGCCTTTACAAGCAATTCTGCCTGCATTGCTGTGTTTACATCATAGGGTCTTGTTCGCGCAATGGCGTTTTTCAGTATTACATTTCCGATTATAAGCCCCAAAAGCAACGCAGTGCCCATCATAACACCCGTTTTGCGGGTCTTTTTTATTATTATAAGAATAAGCGCCACCGCAATCCAGAAAATGCCCTTATCGCCGAAAAGGGTTATTATAGGCATTACCTTATCGAGAAACGGGCAGGCAAAAGTATCTTGGATAAAATTAAGTATATTTATTTCAAAATCATTCATCTTTTTTATCTCCCGTGTTCTGCATATCAAGCACCTTGTATGTATCGCCGTCGCGGCGGAGATATACATATTTATCAAAGTGATCCTGATATTTTTCGCCCTTGCGCGTCAGCTCGTTTATAAGGGTAACACGGCAGCTGAACAGGTCGCTGCTGTATTTATGAAAATCAGAGGTTTTAAGTTCCTTTATTTCATATTTATCATGTTCAAGAACGAATATAACAAGGCTTGTACGCAGATTTTTATAAAACTTTGTATCTGTGGCCATATATTTGCGAATCTGCGTCATTGAGGAGTCATTCTGCATATACTCGGCGTAAACGCTTGCCGCCTTGCCCGCAATTTTGCCTACCGCATCTTTTTCCGCAAATTCCTGAACCACATTGTAAACAGCGCCGTTCTTTTCTACAGGGAGCGAGGTGCTGCCCGTTTTCGCCGTTATCTGCGGTTCGTCGCTCAGCATATTATCAAGCGTTATTATTTGCTTGTTTATTATATTCGTACCTTTGGTGAGTGAACTGTCAATATCCGGCAGTTCTTCGTTCTTGCGGTCCCCGTTTTTAACGGTAACGCCGTTTACCGATATCTCCGCATCGGACGTGGCGGAAATTTTATAGGTTTTATAGAGCTTTTTGTCAAAATCAATTCCCGAAATTGAGTAGCGCTTTTTATCGTCGCGCTTTAAATAAACGCTCATAAGCTTGCTGTCGCCCGATTTTACCGAGTAGGCAAGGTCGCAGCCCTCGGGCTTGATTGAGGAGGTTGCAAAGGTAAGCTCCTTATCCTTTGTAGCAGTCGAAAGGGCTTTATCAAGACTTTCGTTAGTTTCGTATTTTGAAACATTTATGTGGTATTTATCCTTCACGGCGGATAATTTGCCGCTTTTAACGTCATTATTCATAAAAGCCGACATTATCTGCTCGGGCTGCGCCGCCTCGTATTTTTTAAGCCAGCTGCCGAATACGAAAAGGAATACTATAAGTGCCGCAACGAAAATTGCAATGGCGGAAAAGTAAATTTTATAAAACAAAGAACGTGTTCTCATTTCTTTTCCTCCGATACAATAAAGTAGGTCGGTATTCTGCGCGGGTTGGTAAACGCTTTGTATCTGTTTACAAGCCCTTTAAGCTGGTAGGGGTCAAGCTGCGATTTATCTACCGGATATTTATCAAAATAATTGCGGTAGTACATCATAGCCGAGGAGCCGCCGTCCAACATTCCCGCGTTTACCGCGCCGTAGGAAACCATAAGGTCTATAACATCGTTTCTTGTGGCGCCTATACTGTCAACCGATCTGCCGTCGGTTACAAGCATTATAACCGTGCCGTCCGCACGCTGACCTATAGCTGTGCGCTGCGCGGTGCCGGTATCGTTATCGGCGTGGAAAAGCTTTATATCGTTGCCGTTTTGCTGTATTAGCACGTTGCCCGTCTGGAAACAAACCGCGTCGCGTATGCCAAGCTCTTCGGCTTCTTTTTTAGTCATACCCTCGCGGCAGACAAGCTTATCGTTTTTATCAAAGCCGAAAAATGAGCGCTTTAGTCCGTCATTCCAAACGTTTTTGCCGCCCGAATAGGTAAGTCCCATAGGCTTAGCGCCGGTGCCCTGACCGCCCGCGTCGGCAAATTCGCCGCCGTTTATTGCCGCTATGCAGTTATACTTCTGCGCAATATCGAAAATTCTGGCGCCCGCCGCGGCAGATGCGTAATTTTCGGATGATGTACCCACGCTTACGCGCTTGGGGTCGCGTATAAGTAAAAGATAGCCCTTAAACTTGGACTCGTTGAGGTATATAAGCTTCATACCGTCAATCGCGTCCTCCCATTCGTCGGAGCTTGTGTTTTTATAGTCGTCTGCGCCTATTACGTCAACATTTACCTTTTCACTGTCCGCAATTATTTTATTTACCGTAGACGCGGGCAAAAACAGGGTGGGTATCCATTTTGTGGCGCTTGCTTCCTTTGCCATTATAACCGTCATATTGCGCAGGCTTTTGCTCGGTCCGTAGCAAATCATAAGCGCCGCGGAAATAACGAAAACAAGCGCCATTACAATAGCTGTGCCGAGCGATAAGAGACTTCTCTTTATAACCGTTCCGGCGGTAAGTTTTTTTCTTCTTCTCTTTTTACCCATATCCTTATTGCCTTTTGTTTCCGCAAAGACCCATGTTTGCTGAATACGGTAGTTGACAAAGAAAATTACCGTATCTATTATAAGCTTGATAACCGTTGCGAGGAACGGCGTAGCTTTAAGCAAGTGCGATACAAGGGTTACAAGCCCGGCGGAAATAAACATTTGCGGAATTGCGAGCGCGTAGTAGCGCGCAAGTTTGCCGTGCGATTTTGAGGTTGAATTGAATACCTTTGTACGGTTTATATTGTAATTGATAAGCGAGGAAAAAACTCTTGCTATGACGGTGGCGCCGAGCTCTGCCCATTTGCCCATAGCAGAGCCAAGCAGCTTCATTACAAGGTAGAATACTGATAAATCAGCAATAAATGAGATGGCCGAGCTTAAAAAATACACAAGTATAAATCGGTAAATTCTGAGGGAGTCCTGTATCGGGCGGAAATGCGAGGTTGCGTTTTCCTCTATGTATACAGTTTCAATAGGCACTTCCTTTATTTTAACGCCGCACTGCCTGAATTTAAGCAGCATATTGGTTTCGTACTCAAAGCGGTCACCCTTTACCGATAAAAGCAGCGGCAGCAGGGACACGGGAAAAGCTCGGAGCCCTGTTTGGGTATCGGATATTTCCATGCCGCAAAGCACTTTAAATACCCAAGAGGTCATATGGTTGCCCATTCTGCTGCGTTTCGGCACGTCCTCTCCCGAAAAATCGCGGCAGCCGAGCACGGCGCCTTTGCCTATTCCGTCAAGCGCGGCGGCGCAGGCGGCTGCGTCCACGGGGCTGTGCTGACCGTCGCCGTCAACCGTTACTACGCCCGCAGCGTCGGGGCAGTTGCGCAAAATATGGCGGAAAGCCACCTTTAAAGCCGCTCCCTTGCCGTGGTTTTGCCGACGGTGTATAACGGTTATATTCTCATCCGAATGAGGGAAATTATCAAGATGCTCTTTATCGCTTCCGTCGTTTACTATGATGATTTTTTCAAACCCCGCGTTCAACATTCCGCTGACGGTTCTTTTCAGCTTTTCATCTGGGTTGAGCGAGGGAATTATCACATAGACATTATTCGACACATTTTTCACTCCCAAAATAATCAATAGCAATCTATATTATAATCCTTATTACGCCGCATTACAAGTAACAAAAAAGAAACAAAATATGTAAATCGGCGGGGAACGGAGGCATTTACTGCCGAATTTAAAAATACAAGTGAAATTTGTCGAAACAAAAAAAATATATAAAGTTTATTGGCGGCATATATCGGCAATAATTTTATTGAGAATTACGGAGGTGCCGATATGTATAAAAACAAGGTTATTATTTGCGGAGTTGATACCTCAAAGCTGCCGCTTTTAAAGGAAGCGCAAAAGGAAGCACTGCTGAAAAAAAGCGCCGCAGGCGATAAGGCGGCGCGCGAGGAGCTTATAAACGGTAATTTAAGACTTGTTTTGAGCGTTATACAGCGATTTACCGGCAGGGGGGAAAATCTTGACGATTTATTTCAGGTGGGGTGCATAGGCCTTATAAAATCAATTGATAATTTTGACGTTACGCAGAATGTGCGTTTTTCCACCTATGCCGTACCTATGATAATAGGTGAAATACGCCGCTATTTGCGGGATAACAATTCAATAAGAGTAAGCCGCTCAATAAAGGATACGGCGTATAAGGCAATGCAGGTTAAGGAGCGGCTCTCAGCCGAAAAGCAGACCGAGCCTACCGTTCAGGAAATAGCCGCAGAGCTGGGGCTGCCGCAGGAGGATGTGGTAATAGCGCTTGAAAGCATTGTAAGCCCTATTTCGCTTTACGACCCCGTTTATTCCGACGGCGGCGATACAATTTATGTGCTTGACCAGGTGGGGGATAACAACGACGACTCAAACTGGCTTGACGAAATAGCGCTCAAGGAGGCTATTAAAAACCTGAACGAGCGTGAAAAGCATATTTTATTTCTGCGCTTTATGCAGGGCAAGACCCAAATGGAGGTGTCAGAGGAAATAGGAATTTCCCAGGCGCAGGTATCAAGGCTTGAAAAGGGAGCATTAAAAAGAATTACGGATAAATAACAGATTCACAAAATTAGATATTAGAGCTAATACCCACTCAATTACTACAGCCTATTGCAGAAAATCGGGGCTGCTTATATAGCTTTCAAGATTTTCCGCAGAGATATATTCCGAAATAAGAGAAATAAATTTTTGCTTACCGGAGGTTTTGGTGTATTCAAACATCTGCCTGGTGTGATATTGCAGCGCCTGCGGGGTTATAAACAAACGGTTTGCAATTTCCGTATTAGTTGCGCCCTTCATAAAGTAAAGCAGTATTTGAAAATCAAGCTTATCAAACGTTACAAACATATTTTCAAGCACAATAAGCTGCTTTAAATCCGCTCCCTCATTAAAGTTCTGTGATATTTCCGCAAATTTAAGCTGCGGCTCGCGCAGTGATTTTACGGCGGGCAGAGAAATATTTTTCTCGGGCAGCGGAATATGCCGGGTGCTTTCGCGTGGGAATATTTTTGTGGGAAGCAGGTAGTTTATGCTTGTAAGGTGGTTTTTATTGTGCAGTAAAACACGGTAGGTCGCCGCAACCGCCTGAACAACGTCATCGCGGCTGTAGGTTACCGAGGTTATTGTGGTTTTAAACAGCTTTGATATATATGTGTTTGATATTCCTATAATAAAGCGGCTCTTGGCGTAATCGTCATCGAGCTGCTTCAATTTTTTCAGCAGGCAGGCGGCTATAAAGTCGTTTGCGCAGAGTATAGCGTCATATTCATAGCGCCTCGGGAAAAAATCGGTAAAGCATTGCTCAAAGCCTGCTGTGCGCTGAAATAAATCGTTTTGTGTAAACTGCGGGTAAATATTATAAATTGCGTCGGCATGGTCGCGGTCGGGAGAAACATTTTTGAAGCCGAAAAGCGCCAGCCGCTTTTTGCCCGCGCCTATGCAATATTGAAGTATTGCGCGTTCATCGGTATATGAATGACCGTAAATGCCGCTGAAGGTGAGAAAAGGCACAAGCGTGTTGGCAGAGTGAAGCACTATAACCGGTATATTGTTTTTATTGCAGAATAAAATCAACTCGGTTGAGCTTGCATTAAATTCAGGTATAAGCAAAACCGCCTGCGGGTCGTCTGCCATAAAGCTGGCATCAGAGGTTTGGCGCAGCGTTTTTGTAGGTATTCTCTTTCGGTTGAGCGCCTTTATCATAGATATTTCGTATTGTGTTTTCAGCGGAATATACATTGGTATATTTGGGTCGTTTAATATATAAAGCGCCATTAAATCACCTCATACCTTATATTTTAGCATAATAGGCTGAAAAAAGCAAAGTTTTTGCAGGTATTTTCAGGAAAATGCGAAAGCTGCGGCTTATAAAGGCGAATTAACCATATTGATACGGCGTATTTTTAAAAAACATCAAAAAATATGTTACAAATGTCACCGAATTGTTAAACTATACAAATAGAAACGCCTGTGTTAAAATATTTTTAAGGAAGTTTGGGTGTTATGCCCTGCTAAAAGATAAGAAAGAGAGGAATTTATATGAAGAAATCGCAAAGGTTGCAGCGCTGCTGCTTTCGGGTCTGCTTTTGGTTTCCGCGGCAATAGAAATACTTATGTGCTCCTTTATAGCCTACGGTATGGCACGCTTTAAGGCGCGCGGCAAGGGAGTATTCAACACCCTGCTTATATTGCTTATTCTCATTCCCTCGCAGATGATAGTTGTTCCTATGATGATGAACTACTCAAAGCTTGATATTCTCGGAATATTCGGGCTGTTAAATAAGCTTACGGGAATTGATTTGCGTGTGAATATTCTCGGAACGCCCTTGACCTTTTATTTGCCGTCGCTTTTCGGCGTGGGTCTGCGTTCGGGCGTGCTTATATATATTTACATTCAGTTTTTTAAAGGGCTGCCGGGCGAGCTTGAGGAAGCAGCCTGGATAGACGGCGCAGGGCTTTTCAAAACGTTTTTCTCAATAGCCGTGCCGTCCTCTTCGGTTGTTTTTACAACCGTTACGATTTTCGCGCTTGTGTGGCATTGGAACGATTATTACCTGGCGATAATGTATCTTTCGGATAATTTCCCGCTGGCGGTTAAGATTTACGATATAAAAAATCTGCTTACGGTTCAGAAAATATGGGACGGCTATCCGGCAATCTCCACAAAGTGCGCCGCCTGCTTTATGTTCATTCTCCCGCTGCTTTTAGTTTATCTTGTTTTGCAGCGTAAATTTGTAAAGAGCATAGACCGCGTGGGTATAACAGGCTAAAAATTACATAAATACCGGAAAGGGTAAGAAATTATGACAGACGTTTTTAATATAAAAGGCTTTGATTTCCCCGAAGGCTTTCTTTGGGGCAGCTCAACCGCCGCTCACCAAATAGAGGGCGATAACATTTATTCAAGCAACTGGTACAACGAGCAGAAAAAGGTTGCTGCCGGCTGGAACGGCGAGGCGTCGGGTAAAGCCTGCAACCATTACAATATGGTGGAGGAGGACGCCGAGCTGCTGACAGACCTCGGTCACAGGGCGTTCAGAATGGGCGTTGAATGGGCGCGTATTGAGCCGCACGAGGGCGAGTTTTGCAAGGAGGCTGCCGAGCATTATGTAAGGGAGCTGGCATTACTTAAGGAAAAAGGACTTAAAACCTTTGTGACATTAGTGCATTTTTCCGTGCCGAAATGGTTTGCGGATAAGGGCGATTTTCAGTCGCTTGATAATATAAAGTACTTTGAAAGGTATTTAAACTATATTTTACCGCAAATTTCCCCGTATGTTGATTTTTGGAATGTTATAAACGAATTTAACTTAGGGCTTTCCGAAAAGCAGCTGACGCATAAGTTTAACAGCGTTTTATATCACGCTCGCGGCTACCACATTATAAAGCAGTATTCAAATAAGCCTGTAAGCTCGGCACACGCGCTTGTTCAGTATTACGGCAAGCGGCAGAACGATTCGTTTGACCTTGCCGTTCAGCATTATAAGGACGCGGTTGACCATGAATTTTTCTTCCACGCTATGCGCACAGGCGAGCTGGTAGTTCCCGGAAAGGACGCTATATTTGATAAGGAAATTAAAAACACCGCGGATTTTTGGTCGATAAACCTTTACACGCGTGAAATGGTTGACGCACGCAAGGCGAATTTTTCAAGCAAGCGTTACCCATTCACCGAAACCAGAATGTTGCCTATGCATTTTTATTTGGATGAGTTTTTCCCCGAGTGTATGATTCATAACCTGACAAGGCTTATGGATAAGCCGGTTTATATAACCGAAAACGGCTGCTCGTGCGATAACGATGATTTCAGAATAGTTTACCTTACCGAGTACCTTTGCGCCCTGAACGAGGCAATAAAGGCGGGGGTCGATGTGAGGGGCTACCTTTATTGGTCGCTGCTTGATAATTACGAATGGTGGACCTTCATACCGCGTTTCGGGCTTGTGAGCGTTGATAAAGAAAATAACTTTAAGCGCACGCCTAAGCCCAGCGCATATTTTTATAAGGAAATAATAGAAAACAACGGCTTTAAGCCGGAAATGCTGAAAAAATATCTTAAGGAAATGCCGAGGGTTGACGCCTCTCTGCCTATTTTACTGTAAGCATTAAATTTTCAAGGGGAATGATTGTGGAGAAAAGGGTTATACTTTTAAATAAAAATTGGCTGTTTTCAAGAGCAGAAGAAAACGGAATGACTGCGCCGGAGTATGTGTGTCTGCCGCACAGCGTAAAGCTGACTCAGGCAAATTCAAGCGGCTGCAGGAATTTTCAGGGGGTCTGCAAATATTTAAAAAGCATTTTTGTGCCGCACGAATACAAGGGCCAAAAGCTGTTTTTGAGATTTGAAGGGGCTATGGGTAAAGCGGCGCTTTATATTAACGGCAATGAAGTGAGCCGCCACTTCTGCGGATACACGCCCTTTATTACCGATATAACCGATAATGTAAATTACGGCGAGGAAAACGAAATAGCCATAACGCTTGATAATTCCGACGACCCGCTCATACCCCCGGGAAAGCCGCAGGACGCACTTGATTTTTCTTATGACGGCGGGCTTTACAGAAGCGTGACCCTAACCGTTTGCGAGCCGTTATACATAACCGACCCTATTCTTGCAAACGAGGTTGCCGGCGGCGGAATTTTTGTTTGGTATACAGACGTTTCCGAAAGCAGTGCCGCCGTTCATATAAGGATGCACATAAAAAATGAGTACCCCGAAATGAAAAATTACAGCGCCGTTATTGCCCTTATTTCACCCGACGGGCAGAGGGCGGCTGAGAGTAAGCTTAACAGCCGCCTAAACACGGGCTGCTGCGAGTATATTGAAACTGAGCTTCGGGTATGCAGCCCGAGCCTTTGGAGCCCTGAAAGCCCGCTGCTTTATACGCTTGAAGCTTCGCTGCTTATAAATGATGAGCAGGTTTTCTGCGATAATACCGAAATAGGAATACGGGATTATATTTTTACCGTAAACGACGGCGTTATATTCAACGGCAAGCCGAGAAGATTTAACGGTGCCAACTACCACCAAACCTGGCCGTATATAGGCAACGCCGTTCCCACAAGCCTTTTGGAGCGCGATATAACAAAGCTGAAAAAAGCGGGATTTGATAATATACGCTCGCATTATCCCTTCGGCACTGATTTTTTAAGCGCCTGCAACCGTCTCGGAATGACGGTAATAGCCTGCAACCCCGGCTGGCAGTTTTGCAGCACTGGTCTGTTTTTAGAACGGGCGGTTCAGAATATGCGGGATATTGTAAGGTGGCAGCGCAACAATCCGGCTGTTTTGTTTTGGGAGCCCGTTTTAAACGAATCGCAAATGAGCTTTGAAATTCAAAAGGCGTTTCATGATACGGTGCACGAGGAATTTCCATATTCTCCGTGCTATACCGCGTCGGATTACGGTCCTACCGATATAGCATATTGCGAATACGACCCCGGAATGCTCGGCAGCGGAATGGAAAAATACGGTCTTATTGAGCGGAACGATACTGTTCCGCGCCCTATGTGGGTAAGGGAATATGGCGATAATCCCGATAATTTCTGCGACCAAAACGCAGTATGGCGCGCTCCGCGCGGCTGGGGAGACTTTCCCATGACCGAGGCGGTAAAGCGTATGCTGCACGAATTTGACGCCTTTACCGAGAATAACAATCAATATATTGATGTGGTTAATAACAGTCGGCTTTGCGGCTATGGCGTATGGCCGGGAATTTCGCATAACCGCGGTTATCACATAAACCCCTGCTGGGGCGGGCATTTAGACCTTTTCAGAATACCCAAATTCTCGTATTATTTTATGCAAAGCCAGCAGGACAGGGAAAAGGCGGGCGATGTGCTTTATATTGCAAGCTGGTGGACGGAAATGAGCCCGCCCGACGTGACGGTGTACTCAAATGCCGAAAAGGTAAGGCTTTATATTGACGGCAAGCTTATAGGCGAGCAATTCCCAGATGATGTGAGGGTAAGCCACCCGCCCTTTACCTTTCGGGATGTCAAGCGGAAATATAAGGGGCGCAACCGCTCTGTTTTGCGGGCTGAGGCTTTGGTAAACGGCGAAACGGTTGCGGAAAAAAGCGTTAAAGCCCCGGGCATAGCAACAAGACTTATGCTGGTTGCCGATTACGAGGGCATATCGCTTAAAGCGGACGGCTCTGATATAGTGGCGGTGCGGTGCTCCTTAATTGATAATGACGGCACAGTGGTGCCGCTTTCTTGCGATAACCACCCGATAAAGTTTACGGTAACGGGTGAGGGCAGCATTGTGGGGGACAGCGGCATAGGGGCAAACCCCATATGCGCCGAGGCGGGCATTGCAACAGTGCTTATAAAATCAACAATAAACCCCGGCGAGATAAAAATAACCGCCGAAATGCTCTGGAAGCAGAATATGTGGGCGGCAATAAAGCCGGCAGAGCTTAATATATACAGCGAATAAAGAGCGGAGACTGCTATGAAAAAATTATTATTCCCCGGCTTTAAGTCGAAAGCCCTGACCTTTAGCTATGACGATAACACAACGCAGGACAGAAGGCTTGTAAAAATTTTTCGTAAATACGGTATTAAGGCAACCTTTAATATCAACACCGGCTTATTCGGTAAGCCCGGCAGCTTAAAATATCAGCATGAAATTCTTAACCACAGTTGTGTTGATGAAAGCGAGATAAAGGCGCTTTACAGCGGCTTTGAGCTTGCCTCGCACACTGTCAATCATATTTCCTTGCTGAAAGAGGAATATACCTCTTTTGAGCGGGAAATATCAGATGACTGCAAAAAAATAGGCGAGCTTTGCGGAATAAGAGCCACGGGGTTTGCCTACCCCTACGGTGAATATAATGCCGAAACCGTTAAGCAGCTTAAAAGTCTGGGAATTATTTATGCAAGAACGGTAAATGATACCCACCGCTTTGACCTGCCTGCGGATTTTTTGGAATGGCCCCCCACCTGCCACGATCACGACCCCGAAATAAACCGACTTACCGATGAATTTTTGAGTGACGGCGGCAAGGATTTAAAGCTTTTTTATATTTGGGGACATTCCTATGAGCTTGATAAAAGCGACACTGACCGCTGGGCTGATATGGAGGCGCTTTGCGAAAAGCTTTCCGGTAAGAGCGATATATGGTATGCAACAAACCGTTCAATTTGCGAATATATTACGGCGGCAAAGACCGTGGGTGATTGTTGTGAAGAAAACAGCATCGGTATAGACCTGTTTTATGAGGAAAACGGAGTGAAAACTGTTTTTAAAGCAAAATAACCGCGCAGCATAGCTATGTTAAAAAAAGGTGAAAAAATGTTTACTTATTAAAGGTTATGTGGTATAACTATTTTTGAAAGCTGCGTGATGTAATGATAATATTTGAAAAAGAAAACGGTATATTTTATCTCAATACCAAAAACACAACATATGCTATGGAGGTAGCCGAAGGAAAATACCTTTTACACCGCTATTGGGGTAAAAGACTTAAAAATCCGCTTGATAAGGCTGATGAGTATAACTATATGCGCAGATGCCTTGTGCCCGCGGATATTAACGGTAAAAATTCGGATATACTTCCGTTTGAATATTCCACCTGGGGAAATGCGGATATGCGTATTCCTGCGGCGGAATTTACATTTTCCGACGGCAGCCGCGTTTCAAGATTTGAATACAGGGATTATAATATATCCTCCGGAAAAAGCGGGATTGACGGCTTGCCTGCGGTATACTGCGAGGCGGGCGACAGGGTAGATACCCTTACTGTACGGCTTGAGGATACATTGCAGAAGGTGGATATAGTTTTATCCTATTCGGTTTTTGAGGATTACGACGCTATAACCCGCAGTGTGAAAATTATTAACCGCGGGGAGCGGCTGCTGCTTGATTCGGCGCTGAGCGCCGCAGTGGACTTTTACGGCAGCCCCGAGCTTGAAATTATGCATCTTGACGGCACATGGGCAAGGGAACGCTATATTACCAGGCAGCCGGTGCGCCCCGGAAATCAGAGCGTCGGCAGCCGCTACGGCTGCAGCAGCCCGTTTCATAACCCGTTTATTGCGCTGTGCGATAAAAATGCCGATGAAAAGCACGGGAATGTTTACGGCTTCAGCCTTGTTTACAGCGGCAACTTTATTGCCGGAGCAGAAAGAAATCCGTACAACGGAGTACGCGCGTATATAGGCATAAACCCAGCAAATTTTCAGTTTGTGCTGGAAAGCGGCGATAGCTTTCAAACGCCCGAGGCGGTTTTGGTTTATTCGGCAAACGGCATAGGTGAAATGTCGAGAATATACCACAGGCTTTACCGCACACGCCTTTGCAGGGGTAAGTACAGAGACACCGAACGCTTTGTGCTTATAAACAACTGGGAAGCCACCTATTTTGACTTTAACGAAGAAAAAATAGTGGGAATAGCAAAAAGAGCGGCAAAAATAGGAATTGACACTATGGTGCTTGATGACGGCTGGTTCAGCAGCCGCATAAAGGATGATAACGGGCTTGGCGACTGGTATGAAAACCGCGATCGCCTGCCGAACGGTCTTGAGGGACTTGCCGAAAAAATAAATTCACTCGGTATGCGCTTCGGGCTTTGGTTTGAGCCGGAAATGGTGAATCCCGGAACAGAGCTTTATAAAAAGCACCCGGATTGGATACTGCACGTAAACGGCAGAGAGCCGTATGAGGTGCGTAATCAGTATACGCTTGATTTTTCAAGGGATGATGTTTGCAATTACATAACAGAAACCCTGTGCGGAATACTGTCGCGCGCGAATATTGAGTATATAAAATGGGATATGAACCGCTGTATGTCCGCACCTGGCTCTGCTTTTTGGTGCGGTGAGCGCCAGGGTGAGGTAATGCACCGCTATATTTTAGGGCTTTACAAGGTGCTTGAAACCGTTACGCAGCGTTTCCCGAATGTGCTTTTTGAAAGCTGCGCAAGCGGCGGCAGCAGGTTTGACCCCGGTATGCTTTATTATATGCCGCAAACCTGGACCAGCGATGACAGCGACGCGGTGGAGCGCCTTAAAATTCAGTACGGAACAAGCGTGGTTTACCCTTACAGCGCTATGGGCGCGCACGTTTCTGCCGTTCCCAATCATCAGGTGGGCAGAATAACAAGCTTTGCAATGCGGTGCAACGTGGCAATGCCGGGTCAGTTCGGCTTTGAGCTTGACCTTAACGGGTGCAGCGAAAAAGAGCTTGAAACGGCTGAAAAAGCAATTAAGGATTACCGCAAATACGGCGAGATTTTCCACAAGGGCGATTGCTACAGATTATGCTCACCGTTTGATTCGGATATTTGCGCGGTTCAATTTATAGCTGAGGATAAAAACACGGTTATATTAACGGTAAACAGCAGCAAAGCCACACCGAACGCACCCGATGAATACATACGCCTTGAGGGGCTCGATGAATCGGCGTGTTACCGCTGTGAGGGCACGGATAAATGCTTCGGCGGTGACTACCTTATGAATGTCGGCTGGTATTTTGTAAATAACATCGAAAATAAATCTTCAATAATTATTCTTAAAAAAGAAAATTAACCTTAGGGGTGTTTTGAAAAGCTATGCGGGAAAATATAAATCTGAACACAGGCTGGAGATTTCATAAGGGGGATATAGCCGAGCCCATTTCACAGGATAAGGGCTTTATATATTCACAAAGCAAAACCGAGCGCAAATTGTCGGGACCTGCGGCGTATAATTACCCTGACACTCCAGACTCATACGGCGGCAGAATGATAAATCCCGAAAAATGGGTATGGACCGACCTGCCGCACGATTATGTGGTGTATCAGGATAACGATGAAAACGAAAACTGTGCTCTCGGTTATCTGCACTATGATAACGCGTGGTACAGAAAGCATTTTAATATGCCCGATGGCAGCGAAAACAGGCGTGCGCTTTTAAGATTTGACGGTATTGCGGGGAAATCCACTGTATACTTAAACGGCTGCCTTATGTACCACAATTTTTCCGCTTATAACACCTTTGAAATAGATATTACCGATTATGTTTATTATGATAAGGAAAACATAATTGCGGTATATGTCAATACCGAGGGCTTTGAGGGCTGGTGGTATCAGGGCGGCGGAATATACCGTGATGTTCACCTGACTGTTACAGAGCCTGTTGCGATAGATTTATGGGGCGTGTACGCACCCTATAAAAAACTTGATGACAACCGCTGGCAGATAAATTTTGAAACCACGGTTGTAAATACCGATTATGAAAATAAAACCGTGACCGCAGAAAGCCGCGTTATCGGCGCGGACGGCTCTGTTTTGGCTGTCGGCGCGGGCGAGGGCGCGGTGGAGCTGCGCGATAAGGGCGTTATAAAATACAGTGCCGAGGTACTTAATCCGCTTTTGTGGGACTGCGATAACCCCAACCTTTATACCGTTAAAACCGTGCTGACGCTAAACGGTGAAGAAATTGATGAAAACATTACCCGTATAGGCTTCAGAACGGTAGAAATAAGCGCCGAAAAGGGCTTGCTTTTAAACGGAAAGCCCACCTTTATAAACGGTGTGTGCTCGCACCAGGATTTCGGGCTTACAGGGCTTGCCGTGCCCGAAAACATAGCAAAATACAAGGTCTCGCTTATGAAGGAAATGGGCGCCAACGGCTACCGCACAAGTCATTATCAGCAGACAGAAAGCTATATGGATGCCTTTGACGAGCAGGGCTTTTTGGTAATGGACGAGGCAAGGTGGTTTGAAAGCACGAAGGAGGCTATGGAGCAGCTTGACTCACTTATAAAGCGCGACCGCAACCGACCGAGCGTTATAATGTGGTCCACGAGCAATGAGGAGCCTTTCCATATAACCGATACGGGCAAACGGCTGCACAAGGCAATTGCCGCGCATATAAGAAAGCTTGACTATACAAGACCTATTACTGCGGCTGAGGATAAGACCCCCGATAAATCCACAATTTATGATGAATGTGACGCTATAGGAATAAACTATAACCTAAGCATTTACGACGCGGTTCATAAAATGCGCCCGGATAAGCCGATATTCGCTTCGGAATGTTGCGCTACGGGTACAACGCGCGACTGGAACTTTGATACAGCCGTTTCCGGCAGAATACAGGATAAGGACAGAGATACAAACGACTGGTTCTTAGGGCGCGAGAAAACCTATAAATTCCTGCGTGAGCGCTCTTATGTGTTTGGCTGCTACCAGTGGGCGGCGGTTGAGCACAGGGGAGAGGCGGCATGGCCGCGCGTATGCTCCTGCTCGGGTGCTCTTGATTTATTCCTGCAAAAAAAGGGTGCGTTTTATCAGAATAAATCGCACTGGTCGGCTGAGCCTATGGCGCACATAGTGCCGCACTGGAATTTTAAAGGACTTGAGGGCAAGGAAATACCTGTTACGGTTTATACCAACTGCGAGGAACTGGAGCTTTTCTTAAACGGTAAGACGCTTGGCAAACAGCAGATTGAAAAATACGGTCACGGCGAGTGGAGCGTCGAATATACAGCGGGAACACTTGAAGTAAAGGGTTATATCGGCGGCAAAGAGGTATGCGGCGATAAGCGCGTAACTACCGGCAGACCTGTAGCCTTAAGGCTTATAAAGGATAACGATTTTACCGCAAACGGCAGCGATATAGCGCTGTTTACCTGCGAATGTGTTGATGAAAACGGTCTTGCTGTGCCCGACGCGGCGGAATATGTTCATTTTTCTGTCACTGCGCCCGCAAAAATTATAGGCACAGGCTCTGATAACTGTGACCATAACAATGTTGCAAACACCGAGCGCAAAATGTATATGGGCAAAATTCGCGTAGCCGTGAAACCGAAAAAGGGTCAGGAAAGCTTTACACTTACTGCAATGAGCGATAACTGCGGTGTGTGCGAATTAAAGGTAGTTTTATAGCTTCGAACCGAATATTTGCGGTATAAACAATCAACGCCCGTTAAGTGTAAAAACTTAACGGGCGTTGTTCTGCATATAAGCGGCTAATAATTTATATGGAATGTTAAATTAAACCCAGCATATTCTTTATTGCATCACCGTACACCTTTGCCATACAGGCAAATCCAAGGTCGTTCGGGTGGCAGCCGTCAACAGTGCAGCTATCTGCCGGGGCGGTGAGGTTAAGAGCCTCGGTAAATACCGTTCCGCCGTCAATAAACATTACGTTGCGGTCGCCGCGTTTCAGCGCGTTTTCGTAGGTTTCGTAAACAGCCCTGCGGCGCGCGGCGGTGTCGCGCTCGGCGTCTGGAGAGCGGGGAATATCGGTTTTAGTAGCCATAATAACGGGTAAATCGGGGTTTTTCTCGCGCACGGTTAAAAAGAATTTTTCATGGTGCGCCTTTAAATGCTCGGGGTCGGGGCTGTTGTGGTCGTAATCCAAAAAGAAAAGCGACATAGGCATGTCTGCAATGTAATCAGCCATAGCTTTTTCACCCCTTGCGCTGCCCGAAAAACCGAAATTGAAATAATCAAGGTTAAAGCGGCGGGAAATAAGCGCCTGATATGAATTTCCCGGGCGCGAGGCACAGCCACCCTGCGTTATTGAGGAGCCGTAGTATACAATCGGTTTATAATCTGTGTAGCCATCGGTTTTTATAAGCTCGGCGTTTTCTTCAAGCCCTATAAAAACGGTTTTAACGCTGTTGTAAAGCGGAAAATTTATTGTAATATCCCGCATGGCATTATCGGGCAATACAATTTCGGAATCGAAATTGTTGCCGCAGCCTATTGGGGGAATAAATGAGCCGGCATATGAGTATTTACCGTCTGCGGCTATGTACGCGTCAAAGCCTGTACTTCCCGTGAGCGGCATATGCGGCATAGGTGAAATTTCATCATAGCACACACGCAGAACAACGCGCTTTGAATTTGTTTTAAAGCGCAGTCTTCCACCGGCGGTATTGCGGCAAAGCCCCTCAACACCGGGGTTTACCTTTTTAGCCGTTTCAAGCGGAAAGCGGAGAAAGGGAGTTACCGGTAAAAGACCGTAAAGTGAAAAAGGCGCTGACAGTGAATTGCGAAAGATAAGCCCGTTTTCAGATACTGTATCGCTTACGGCAAGGTTTTTATCAATCTCGGAAATTTTACTCATAATTTAAAATCAGTACCTTTCGTGAGTTCAACGCGGGCGTATTTTTTTACCGGACGTGGAGTACTCATATTTTTTATAATACTTTTTGTAGTATTTTGTGCGCTTGCCGTAAATATCATTAAGAATTGCGCCGAGAATTTTACAGCCGCTTTTATCAAGCTGTTTCTTAACCTCAAGCGCCTCTGTACTTGTTATTTTGCCGGGGGTTATAACCATTATAGCGCCGTCACAGGCAGGTGCCATAACCGCCGCGTCTATAACCGTGCCGAGCGGCGGGGTGTCAATTATCACATAATCGTATATATTCCGCATATTGCTGAGCAGCGCGGAAAATCTTTTACCGCCGAGCAGCTCAACCGGATTAGGCGGAAATCTGCCGCTGAAAATAACGTCAAAATCGGGGTCCTGGGTGTTGTAAATAATATCCTTAATTTCTGCCTGACCCGATAAAAACTCAGAAAGCCCCATATGGTTATGCTGCTTTAAATTGCGGGGCTGCAAAAGCGATTTGCGCATATCCGCGTCAATAAAAAGCGTTTTTTTATCAGCCTCGGCAAGATTTCTCGCAAGCTCTGTTGAAATTGTGCTTTTGCCCTCGTTTTCGCGGCAGCTTGTAAGTAAAATGACCTTAATGTCCGCTCCGCAGAAAAACAGGTTTGTGCGCAGTGTTTTATAGTTTTCATTTGTAAGATAATCGCCCGCAGCGGAGGGGTTAAAATTCACTCTGCCGGCAGTACTGCCGGTTAAACCCGAAGCGATATCATTTTGATTTATTTCATCTACAAACATTTTATTCCTTTCCGGCACGGGCGCCTTTTTACTTTGAACGTGATCTTGATCTATTGCACGGAATATTGCCGAGAACGCTTATTCCGAGGTACTTTTCAACATCCTCGGGCTCGGTTATTTTATCGTCGAAATAATAGGCTATAAAAACGGTAAATAGAAATACAAGACAGGATATTAAAAAGGAAGTCAGTATATTTTTTTGTGTGTTTGGTACAGAGGGGTGCGATGCAACGGCGCCCTTGCGGACAATAGTAACGCGGTCAACCCCCAAAAGCTCTATAATCTTTTTTTGAGCAACGGTGCAAACGGTATCTACTATAACCTTTGAATCATTTGCGCTGGCGGTTCTTACCGTTATTTCAATAAACCGGGTGCCATCAGGGTTTTTTACCGAAACGGCTCTTTTAAGTTCGCCTACCAAATACTTTTTGCCAAGTTCTGCGGAAACCTCGCTTAAAACCGCGCTGTCGGCTATCAGGTTTTCATAGTCCCTTGTAAGGTAGGTGGAAACCGAAATGTCAGCGGTGCTTATGCCGTCGGAATTTTTATTCATTATGTAAATTTTTCCCGTGGAATCGTAAAGGGGAGTTACTAAAAATGATGAATAGACATAAGCTGCCGCAATAAACAGCGCTGCTAAGCAGATGAAAAGCTTCCATTTTCCAAGGGCAAAATCGGTAAGCTCTTTTAAATTTATACTATAATTATTTTTATTGTTTTCCTGCATTTTTACACTCCAATAATGTGCTGATTAAATGAACAAAGAAATTTTATCATATTATGTGTGTTTTTTCAATACCTTTAAGAATCATTTTATCGGAAAAGATAGGAAAACACTGCTTGCCTATAAGCGTATGCTTATTTCTCCCGATGAAAGATATTCTTCTTTTCCGTCTTCGTATTTTACAAGCAGTCGGCAGTCATCGTCAATACCGAGCGCCAGCGCGGGTATTTCCTTTGCGCCCGCAAGCACCGTAATTTTTTTACCCGGCACTATGCACCTTGCGCGGTAAGAATTAAGGTATGTTTTTTCGGTGAGCGAAGAATAATACCCGAAAAACCGCGTTATAATTTCGGAGGCAAGCCGATTTTTAAGCCCGGGCTGCTTTGTGTCGCAAAGCGCACCGGCTTTATTTTTTATATCCTCGGGAAAGCCGCCCTGCGGCGGGTAAACGTTCACGCCTATGCCCAGCACCGCGTAAGAAAGCGCGCCGCTTTCAACATCGAGCGCCGCCTCGGTTAAAATTCCGCAGACCTTTTTATTGTCTGTAAGCACGTCGTTTACCCATTTTATTCCGGCTTTTTTGCCGCTCACCGTCTCAACCGCCTCGGCAACCGCAGCGGCTGCCGCCGCCGTTACCGATACCGCCGCTGTTACGGGCAGCGTTGGGCGCAGAAGAATACTTATGTAAAGCCCGCTGCCGGTAGGCGAGAAAAAGCTCCGGCCGAAGCGCCCCCTGCCCGCCGTTTGCTCGGCGGCAATTATAATTCTGCCCTCGGGCGCGTTTTTCGCTGCCTCGGTTTTTATAAGGGCGTTTGTTGAAGTAACTGTGCCAAGCACCGAAATATCGTAATTTTTCGCCTGCTTGCCCAAAAAATTATTTATGCCATAGGCGGATAAAACATCGGTATCGGCAGAGAGCCTGTAGCCCCTGTTTGTTACTGACTCTATATTATAGCCCTCGTTTTTCAGGGAGGTTACGGCTTTCCAAACGGCGGTTCGGCTGACGCCGAGCGTTTCCGCCGCCCTTTCGCCCGATAAAAATTCTCCGCTGCTTTTTTGCAGCAATTCAAGTAAATTTTCTTTTAAACTCATTTTCATAATATAAGCGTTGTTTCAAGCGCCAATTTCATCATATCGGTAAAGCTGTTCTGCCGCTCTTCGGCGGTGATTGCTTCGCCCGTTATAAGCGAATCGGAAATTGTAAAAACAGCCGCCGCGTGCTTCCCCGCAACTGCCGCGTTCATAAAGAGCGCCGCTGCCTCCATTTCAACGCACAAAACGCCCATTTTAGCCCAGCACTCAGGCTGGCGCATAGCGGCGGGCAGGGAATTATCCCCGTAAAAGCGGTCGCTTGATAATATATTGCCCACATGGTAGCGAAGCCCCGTTTTTTCGGCGGTTTCAACCGTTTTGCGCAGTATTCCGAAATCGGCTATAGGTGCGAATGTGCCCGGCAGACCGAATTGACCTGCGTAGTTTGAATCGGTGCAGGCGCCCTCGGCTATAACAATATCCCTTAATTTCACATTTTCGCTATACGACCCCGCAGAGCCTATGCGAATAATATTTTCCACGTCAAAAAAATTGAAAAGCTCATAGGAATATATCCCTATAGAGGGCATACCCATTCCGCTTGCCATAACCGAAACGGGCGCGCCCTTATAGGTGCCCGTATAGCCGCGAACAGCGCGCACATCGTTTACAAGGCGCGCATTGTCGAGAAAATTTTTCGCAATAAATTCCGCGCGGTAGGGGTCGCCCGGCATTAAAACGGTTTTGGCAAAATCGCCTTTTTCGGCGTTTATATGCGGTGTGGACATATCTGCAATTCTCCTTACTGTACCGCAAACGCGGTACTTTCATATAATGAGAGGGGGGTGATATTTATGAATGAAAAAATGCCTTGCAGTATTTTAAGCGAACGCGACCTTGAAGCCTACGGTGAATACTTAAAAAGCTTTGACCGAAACGACGAAAGCGCCGCGGAAATTACCGAATACCTGAAAAGACAAACAGGCAAGCCGGTAACAGTTGAATCGGTAATATGCGGTAAGGTTGAGAAAAGAACGGGCAAGCTGATAAACGTAGGCGCAGACCACATAGTGCTGAAAAGCGCCGGTTGCCAGACAACGGTTTGCATGCTTGAAGACGTAAAGTTCATTACCGTTATGCACTCGGGCAATATGCGGCGGTAGTTTACTTCAAAAATCCGTTTATAATCTGTTCTTCCGCCTCTTGCTCGGTAAGCCCGAGCGTCATAAGCTTTATAAGCTGGTCGCCCGCTATTTTGCCTATTGCCGCCTCGTGAATTAAAGAAGCGTCAATATGATTTGCGGTAAGCTCGGGCAGTGCACTTACTTTTCCGTTTTCCATAATAATAGCATCGCACTCGGTGTGTCCGTTGCAACGGTTGTTTCCGTTTATCATGGAAACAAACTTCTGTCGCGAATTTCCCTTTGCAACCGAGCGGGAAATAACGTTCGCGCCCGATTCCTCACCGTTTAAATCAACCGAAAAATCGGTTTCGGCAGTCTGGCTGCCGTGGGTCATAATTTTTTCGTGAATAACCAGCGTAGCGCCTGCGGCAAGAGTGGCGCGGGTCACGCGCTTTGTTGAGTCTATGCCCTTTATCTGCGCGGTTTCCATTTCCATATAGCCGCCGTCCTCAATATTCACTATTGTGGTGGGGTTCATAACGTTTTCGCCGTTTCCGTCGCCCTCGCCGTAGTGCTTTTCAATGTATTTCACCTTTGCGTTTTTGCCGACGTAAAAGGTGTGTATGCCGTCGTGCCGCGACTCCTTTTCGCCGCAGTTATGAATACCGCAGCCCGCAACTATGGTAACGTCGGAGTTTTCACCCACATAAAAATCATTGTAAACAAGGTCGCTAAGACCGGTTTCGCTTATAATTACCGGAATATGCACGTCCTCGCCCACGGTGCCCGGTTTAATTATAATGTCTATTCCGGGATTATCGGTCTTTGTTTTTATATCGATATTTTCCGTAACCCGACGGTTGGCAAGCTGCCCGTTTGCGCGGATGTTGAAAGCGCCGTCGGTGCTGTCGCCCATATCGGCAATTATCTGCAAAAGCTGTAGCTCTGTGCTGTTCATATGCAGTCCTCCTTATCGTTACCCGCCGTAACGCGACATCCCGTATCAACCGTGCCGAGCAGGTCGGGCAAAATATCCGCTTTTACACCGTCTGCCTTAACAGACCCCGCACTTATAACTATTATTCTGTCGGCAATATTCAAAATGCGCTCCTGGTGAGAAATTATCATTACCGAGCCGCCGAGCTTTGCGTGCATTTTTTCAAATACCTTTATAAGGTTGCCGAAGCTCCACAGGTCAATTCCCGCCTCAGGCTCGTCAAAAATAGTAAGCTTGGTAGAGCGGGCAAGCACGGTTGCTATTTCAATTCTTTTAAGCTCGCCGCCCGAAAGGGAAGAATTGACCTCGCGGTTAATATAATCCCTCGCGCAAAGACCGACCTGCGAAAGATATTCGCATGCCTCGTTAATTCCGATCTGTTTACCTGCGGCAAGACCGATAAGGTCATACACCGTAAGTCCCTTGAAATGCACCGGCTGCTGAAATGCAAAGCTGATGCCGCGCCTTGCGCGCTCGGTAACGGACAAGCCGGTTATATCCTCCCCGTCAAGGAGTATTCTGCCGGAAGAGGGGGTTACAATGCCCGCAATTATTTTGGCAAGGGTGGATTTACCGCCGCCGTTTGGCCCTGTTATTACAACAAAGCTTTCGTCTATTTTCAAACTTATGTTTTTAATTATTTCTTTTTCGCCGCTGTCTGAGTCGGCACTGAAAGAAATGTTTTCAAGCTCTAACATAGCTTCCTCCGTTAAATTTAATCGTCTAACATATATAATACCTTTTTTTTACAAAAAAATCAACACTTAAATAACATGCGGGTCGGCAAAGCTTTTGTATTCATCCTTAAAGCTTTTGTAATAGCTTCGGCTTATATGCAGCGTTTTACCGTTTATAAGGCTTATACATTCATTGTTATAACCTGTTATATAATTGAAATTTACAACATAAGCCCTGTTTATTTTGCCAAAATGAGTTTTCGGCAGATTCCCGTAAACGCGTGCCATTGTTTTTTTACACCTTACTTTTCCGTTCCGTAAGCCTATAAAACAGTTTTTATTATCCGCTTCAAGATAAAAAATATCGTGTGTTTCAAAACAAAAAACATCATCGCCGCTTTTCACCCAAAGGGGGCGATGAAGCGGATTGTAAAGAAAGAAATCGTCAAGCACTGCAAAAAAAGCTTTTTTTTCAAGCGGCTTTAGAAGAAAAGAGTGCGGCATTACTTTAAACGATTCAAAAATAAAGCCGGTATACTCGCTTAAAAACATAATTGTGCTGCGGCAATTTTTTCTGCGCAGCTGCTTTGCGGTTTCAAGCCCGTTAAGCCCGTTGATATGATAATCAAGAATTATAAGCAGATAATTATTTTCGCTTTCGAGCAAGGCTTCGCTTGAATCATAAATTTCCACCAATAATTCCAAACGGCGTTTATTGGCATAATCGTAAATCATATTTTTTGTTTTTTCAGCGCATTTTATATCGCTGTCGCATATTGCTATCCGCATCATAATTCGTCCCTTCGTTATGTTTTTCGACATTTTTCGACAAAAGATATTATACCGTATTTACTATAAAATGTCAATATATTTCTTAAAATATTATATTTTAATGTAAAAATTACATTTTACTCTTGCTTTTCACCCTTTTACTCTAATTTTTATATTTTTTTTAAATATAAATGTAAAATTTTACCCGAAAGGGAAAAATTTATCAAATAACGTTTACAAAAGCCGGATTTTTTCCTTTCTGCTTATTAAAGGGAGGAAAAAATATGGAAAATTACAAAATCATTGAAATCATCAAGGAAATTAAAAGAGGCGATATGTCGAATTTTCAGGCAATTTATGATGTTTTTTCGCGGCTTATAAATTATTACGGCAAAAAAATCGGCGAAGACGGCTGCGGAGATATTACATTATTCTTTATGGAGCTTTTATATTCGGTGGATACGGACAAGTTTTACCCCGATGAAAGCGACGCGATGAACAGATATATTGCGGTGTCGCTGCGCAATTATTACATAGCACTTTCAAAGAAGGCGGACATAGCGATGAAATGCAGTGATGAATTATTTGAAGACAGCGCTAAATACTTTTTTGAACCTGAGGAGGCGCTGTCATTAAAGGATGGGCTTTTAAAATTATCCGACAGGCAGCGCGCCGTGCTTACATACAGATATTTTTACGGTTTTACCGACAGCGAAATTTCAGACCTGCTTTGCATTTCCCGCCAGGCGGTGCATCAGCTTGAAATGCGGGCAATAGCCGCTTTGAAGGAGTATTACTGTATATAAACAAAATATTTTGCCGATAATACTATCGGTGATAAATGTGAAAAAGCAAAAAATGTTTTATATCAAATTAACCGTTATGTGCCTGCTCAGCTGCGCCGTGCTGGTTTCGGGCGGGTATGTTTACCTAAGGCGCAGCTTTCGCCCCGCCGAGGGGCAGGTCTCAAAAATCCCGTACAGCTTTTCCATGCCCGATAATAAGGGAATATTTTTTGATATAGCTGGGAACCGCGCCTTTGTGTATCTTGATTTTACCAATGAAAAGGTTAGCGTTATAATTCCGCAGGCAGAGGATTTCGACGCGACGGATTTCGGATATTCCGAGGATTTTAAAATCAAGGGCGATTTATCCGTTCTGGCGGCGATAATAGACTATGCCGGCGGAATAACATTAGATGATAACGGCGAACAGGTGAGATATACCGGCGTTCAGGTGTCGGATATTATGAGCCGCAGCACCGAAAGCGAAAAACAGCTGCGCTTAATAATTCCCGCTATTATGCGGTCGGTTGCGGAAAACGGGCTTGAAGACGAGGCATTTAACTATATTATTGATAAATCGGACACCGATTTGACAGTGCCCGATATGCTTATGTGGCAAAATTATATAAGTAAGATTTGCAAAAACGGCGGAATTATAAACTGAAAACGGCTGCCTGCTTTCCAAAATTAGGCGTTTGCCCTACGGTGATTGACAAAGCCTCCGCGAAAGATTATAATAGTTAAGTATAATTTTGCGGAGGTAGAGCTTTGAAAACGGTAAATGAAATTTTTGCAAGTAATGTTTTTAACGATTCGGTAATGCTGGAAAGGCTGCCGAAGGATACATACAAGGCGCTGAAAAGCGCCATAAAAGAGGGTACCGGTATTGACAGCAGCATAGCCGATACCGTAGCCTCGGCTATGAAGGACTGGGCTATCGAAAAGGGCGCCACGCACTATACGCACTGGTTTCAGCCGCTCACGGGCATTACCGCCGAAAAGCACGACAGCTTTATTTCCCCCACAGAGGACGGCGGAATTATTATGGAATTTTCCGGCAAGGAGCTTATAAAGGGCGAGCCGGACGCGTCTTCTTTCCCGTCGGGCGGGCTTCGCGCCACCTTTGAGGCGAGGGGATATACCGCGTGGGACCCCAGTTCTTATGCGTTTGTAAAGGACGATACGCTTTGTATTCCTACAGCGTTTTGCTCATACTGCGGCGAGGCGCTCGATCAGAAAACACCGCTGCTGCGCAGTATGGATGCAATAAACAAGCAGGCACTCAGAATTGCAAAAATATTCGGGCTTGAAAATGTGAAGCGGGTAAATACCACCGTAGGACCCGAGCAGGAATATTTCTTAGTAGATAAAAAAATGTACGATAAGCGCCCTGACCTCATCTATTGCGGAAGAACGCTTATAGGTGCAATGCCGCCGAAGGGACAGGAAATGGATGACCACTATTTCGGCGTTTTAAAGCCGAGGGTTGCGGCGTTTATGCGCGACCTTGATAATGAACTTTGGAAGCTGGGCGTGCTTGCTAAAACCGAGCACAACGAGGTGGCGCCCGCGCAGCACGAATTAGCGCCGATATTCACCACCACAAACATTGCGGCGGATCACAACCAGCTTACAATGGAAATGATGAAGAAAACCGCTTTGCGGCATGGACTTGTGTGTCTTCTGCATGAAAAACCGTTCGACGGGGTAAACGGCAGCGGCAAGCATAATAACTGGTCGCTTTCTACCGATACGGGCGTTAACTTTTTAAGCCCAGGTAAAAATCCCAGTGAAAATTCACTGTTTTTG
>ERZ827490.112-NODE-112-length-131898-cov-22.563170_pt1 | contig 131898 bp, 108 predicted proteins | sample MGYA00519770_ERZ827490 | MGnify/ENA primary metagenome ERZ827490 (study PRJEB31778, sample SAMEA3449324) | human gut metagenome | biome: human gut; feature: human-associated habitat; material: faeces | place: United Kingdom | collected 2010/2012 ... | reverse complement strand
ACAACCTGCCCGACACGCAGGAGCTGATCTTCATCGGCGGCGGCGCCGGCATGGCCCCGATGCGCAGCCACATCATGCACCTGTTCAAGACCGAGAAGACGAAGCGTCCCGTATCGTTCTGGTACGGCGCCCGCGCACTGAAGGAGGCTCCCTACCTCGACGACTTCCACCAGATCGAGAAGGATTTCCCCAACTTCAAGTTCCACCTCGCACTCGACCGTCCCGATCCCGAGGCCGATGCCGCAGGCGTGGACTACAAGGTAGGCTTCGTGCACAACGTGCTCTACGAGAACTACCTGAAGAACCACGAGGAGCCCGAAGGATGCATCTACCTCATGTGCGGACCTCCGATGATGATCGCTTCGGTGGTGAAGATGCTCGACTCGCTCGGCGTGCCGCCCGAGAACATCCTCTACGACAACTTCGGCAGCTGATCGGCTGCCCGGAGCGGGATCCTGGGATCCCGATACATGCAGCGTCCCGGACAGATTCACTGTCCGGGACGTTTTTTGTCGGGAGGCTGCGGGCTCGACGGTTCGGACCGTCCCGGAGCGTCGCCGCGGCCGAACCGTCGGGCCCGGGTCGCGAGCCCGGGGACATCCAGCTGTGGACGGGGTCGGCAGACAAGGGATGCCCGGGCGGGCGTATCCGAGACGGGACGTCCAACCCTCTGCCGATCGTTCCCGCGTTCGGCCCCGACGGCCGCAGCGTACAAGAAAGGCGGCGCAACACCGGATGATTGCGCCGCCTTTTGTCCTCTTTTCGGTCCGGGGGCCTATTCCCAGAACCGGAAGAAGTGGTGTACGGGACCGTGGCCGTGGCCGATGCGGTAGGCCGCACCTGCTGCGATGGCCGAGGCGATGTACTCCTTCGCCCTGCGGGCCGCCTCGTCGAGCGAACAGCCGTGGGCCAGGAAGGCCGCCAGTGCCGACGAGAGGGTGCAGCCCGTGCCGTGGGTGTTCGGCGTGTCGAGCCGCTCGGAGCGCAGTTCGAGGATGTGGTCCTCCTCGGCGTTGTAGAAGATATCGACCAGCTCGCGGTCGTGCAGGTGCCCGGCCTTGAGGAAGACCGAGATGCGGCCGTTGCGCGAGAGTTCGCGGGCGGCTTCGGGCAGCTCCTCCTGCGAGGCGATCGGGCGGCCGAGCAGCAGCTCGGCCTCGGGGATGTTCGGCGTGATGATGCGCACGTGGGGGACAAGTTCGTCGCGCAGGGTGGCGATGGCCTCCTGCTGCAGGAGCGGATCGCCCGACGTGGCGACCATCACCGGGTCGAGCACCACGTTGCGGATGGCATACTGCCCGAGGGTCTGCCGCACGGCCCGGATCAACTCCGAGGAGTGCAGCATGCCGATCTTCACGGCATCGGCCCCGATGTCGTCGAGCACCGAGCGGATCTGGCCGACGACGAACTCGACCGGGACGGGGTGGACCCCCGTGACGCCCACCGTGTTCTCGTCCACGACGGCCACGATGGCCGACGTGCCGAAGCAGCCGCAGGCCGAGAAGGTCTTCAGGTCGGCCTGGATGCCCGCACCGCCGCTCGGATCGCTTCCGGCGATGGTCAGGGCGCGTTTGTAGGTTTTCTTTTCCGTGTTCATATGTTCCATTTTTCGAGATTCCAGGCGCTGTCCCAGAACAGCCACTCCATCTTCGTGCAGCGCACGAAGAGGTCGGTCATGCGGCGGCGGATTTCGTCGCCGGCTGCCTCGGCCAGCTCGTCGCAGACCGCTGCGGCGCGTCCGGCCGCCTCGGCAAACCCCGGATCGGCATAGGTCGAGATCCAGGCTGCGTAGGGGTGTCCCTCCAGACGGGTGCGGCGCAGGATTTCCTCGCCCACACGCTGGTAGACCACAAAGCAGGGCAGCACGGCTGCCGCCTCGACCTCGACCGGTGCCGTGGCCTGGGCGTCGAGCACCGAGGTGTAGAGCAGGCATGCGGGGCTGATCTCCTCGGGCGACGGATGGCCGCCGTCGAGGAACTGCGCATGCAGGGCCCGCTCGACCTCGATCCCCTCGAGGGCGAAGTGCAGGAAGGTCTCCGTCTGCTCCTTGCGGGGAAGGCGGGCGGCTATGTGGGCCAGCCGCCGGGCATAGCCGTCGAGGTAGAGGGCGTCCTGGCGGATGTAGAAGCGGAACTTCTCCGCCGGGAGGGTCCCGGCCGCGAGCTCATGGACGAACGGGTGTTCGAGAATGCGGCGGAAGGTCGGCGCGGCGGCCTCCCAGGCCCGGTCGCTCCAGCGGTTCATGGCTTCACGCATTTGCGGGCCGTGACGGCCACGTAATCGCCCTTGCCGTATCCCTCGACGGGCTGCTCCTCCTCGTCGTTCGAGCAGAGCGGGTGGGAGGTGAGCGTCTGTGCGAAGGTGAGGTCGCCGAAGCCGGCGGCCTCGAGCAGGGCGACCTTCTCGGCCGTCGTGCGCCATGCGGCGACCTTGACGAACTCGATCGGGTAGGGGTTGGGCGGGTAGACGCCCTCGAGCAGCGGGTGGTCCCACGTGCCGAGTGCCAGGGCCAGGTTGTACATGATGCCGTAGGAGCTCTCCTTCGGAACGTCGATCAGGATGATCCGCCCGCCGTCGGGCAGGGCGTCGTAGGCCTTGCGGACTACCGAGGCGAGGTCGCCGATGTAGCTCGGCGTGCCGTTGAAGAGCAGCGTGTCGTAGTCGCCGTGCCCGAAGTCGGCCTCCTCGGCCGTGGCGATGGTCACGTTCATGCCCCGCTTGCGGGCGATCTCGGCCATGCCCACCGAGGGCTCGATGCCGTCGGTTACGGTGATGCCGTACTTCTTGCGGAGTATCGACTCGAAGAGGCCGCTGCCGCAGCCGACCGAGAGCACGCGGCCGGCATCCCGGAGCGTCGCGGCGACCAGATTGACCTCCGAATAGAGGACGTTGCGGTTGTCGAGGAACCAGGCATCGTAGGCCGATGCGTATTCGTCAAATCCTTTTCCCATGTCTGTTTTTTTCGTATTGAGGAGTTTAAAGTTCGATAATGTCCGTTTCGAGGCTCCTGAGGTCGATGGTGAAGAGCCTTCCGTCGAGCGGCTCGCCGAAGCCGGCGAGCAGTTTCAGCGCCTCCGAGGCCTCGAGGGCCCCGATGACGGCCGGGACGGCGCCGATGACGCCGGCCACGGCCTGCGGACGCCGGCAGAGCGCCTCGCGGTCGGGGTAGAGATCCGCATAGCGGCGCCCCCGCAGGTGGTTGAAGACGCCGACCTGCCCGTGGAAGGCCCCGATCGAGCCGTAGACCCACGGCCGCCCACACGCCGCGCAGGCATCGTCGATCAGGTAGCGCGTCGTGAAGTTGTCGCAGCAGTCCACCACCAGGTCGAAAGCCGCGGCCAGCTCCCGGGCATTGGCTGCGGTCAGCCCCTCCGGGAAGCACTCGAAGTGCGTGTGCGACGAGAGGGCGGCGAGCCGTTCGGCGGCCGCCTGCGTCTTGGGACGCCCCACGTCCTGCTCGGTGTAGAGCGTCTGCCGCTGGAGGTTGCTCTCCGAGACGACGTCGGGATCGGCCAGTCCGATGCGGCCCACCCCCGCGCCCGTCAGGCACGGGGCGGCGGCCGAGCCCAGACCGCCCAGCCCGACGATCAGCACCGAGGCCCCGGCGAGCCGCCGCTGTCCTTCGGTCCCGATCTCGGGGAGCATCGTCTGGCGTGCGTAGCGTGCGTCGTACATGGCCGTCAGTCGAAGATCTTGTCCCAGTCCTTCCACACCACCTCGTAGCCCGCACGGCGGATGTCGGCCTCGACCTCCGCGGGGGTGCGTTCGTCGCTCACGGCGAACTGCTCGAGCGACTGCGGGTAGGTGACGTACCCGCCCGGGTCGGTCTTCGAGCCGGCGCTCATCGACGTGACGCCGAGCGTGGCCATGTGGTTGCGGAACGAGGCGCTCTCGCGCGTCGAGAAGGAGATGTCCACGTCGTGGTCGAAGATGCGGAAGGCGAACGTGAGCTGCGCCAGTTCGCGGTCGCTCATCACCACGTTGGGCTGGAAATGGCCCTCCGAGGGACGCATGCGCGGGAAATTGACGCTGTAACGGGTCTTCCAGTAGTGGCGGCGCAGGTATTGCAGGTGCAGGGCCATCATCGTGACGTCGGTGCGCCACTCCTCGAGGCCGATCAGCACGCCCATGCCGATCTTGTGCACGCCGGCCTGTCCCATGCGGTCGAAGCCGTTCACGCGCCACTCGAACTTCGATTTCATGCCCGCCGGGTGGTAGATGTTGTAGTTCTTGCGGTTGTAGGTCTCCTGGAAGCAGACCACGCCGTTGAGCCCGGCGTGCGTGAGCCGCTCATACTCCTCGGCCGCGAGAGGCATCACCTCGATGGTGAGGTTGTTGAACCACGGACGGCAGATGCGCAGCGCCTGCTCGATGTAGTCCACACCGGCGGCCCGGGGGTTCTCGCCCGTGACGAGCAGCAGGTTCTCGAAGGGGCCGAGCTCGCGGATGGCGCGGCATTCGGCCTCGATCTGCTCCGGGGTGAGGATCACGCGCGGGATGGCGTTGTGGCGGTTGAATCCGCAATAGACGCACGAGTTGGTGCACGAGTTGGTGATGTACATCGGGATGTACATCGAGATGGTTTTGCCGAAGCGCTCCTGCGTGTACCTGCGGCTCAGGCGGGCCATCGGTTCGAGGTAGGCCGCGGCGGCCGGCGACACGAGCGCCATGAAGTCGTCGAGGGTCGGGTGCTCCTTGCCGAGCGCCGCCTCGACATCGGCCGGGCGTTTCGACGCGATGCGCCGCGATGTCTCCTCCCAGTCGTATTGTGCCAGTTCTTCCGAAAACATGATCTTCGTGCGTTTAGTCGAGGAACGAGGTGAGCGGGCTGCTGGCTTCGGCACACCGGGCCTGTGCCCCGAGCCCGGCTTCGAAGGCCTCGCGTCCGGCGACGACGGCACGGGCGAAGGCCTCGGCCATCCGCACCGGATCGCCGGCCACGGCGATCGCCGTATTGACCAGCACGGCATCGGCGCCCAGCTCCATGGCTGCGGCGGCATGCGACGGGGCGCCCAGTCCGGCATCGACCACCACCGGGACGTTGCTCTGCTCGATGATGATCTCCAGCAGGTCGCGCGTCACGAGCCCCTTGTTCGTGCCGATCGGTGCCGCGAGGGGCATGACCGTGGCGGCGCCGGCCTCCTCGAGGCGCTTGCACAGCACGGGGTCGGCCTGGATGTAGGGCAGCACGACGAAGCCCAGTCTGGCGAGCTCCTCGGTGGCGCGGAGCGTCTCGACGGGGTCGGGCAGCAGGTACTTCGGGTCGGGGTGGATTTCGAGCTTGATGAAGTTCGTGCCGAAGGCCTCGCGGGCCAGCTGGGCGGCCAGTACGGCCTCCTCGGCATTGCGCACCCCGGAGGTGTTGGGCAGCAGCTGGATCTCGGGGCGGCGGACATGCGCGAGCATGTCGTCCTCGGGGTTCTCCATGTCGATGCGTTTCATCGCCACGGTGACCATTTCGGTGCCCGAGGCGGCGATCGCACGGGCCATCAGGTCGTTGGAGCTGAATTTGCCCGTGCCTACGAAAAGACGCGAACGGAAGGTCCGTCCGCCGATTGTCAATTCCTTCATGGTTTGTATTTTTTGAGGATTTCGATAATTTTGCGGGTTTCGGCCGCCGGGTCGTCGGCGCGGAGCAGCGTCCCCGAGAGGGCGATGCCCGCGATGCCCGTGGCGAGCAGGGCGTCGATGTCGCCGGCCGTGATGCCGCCGATGGCCACGACCGGAAGCGCGATGCCGCCCTCACGGCACTGCGCGGCGATGCGGCGGTAACCCTCGAGCCCGAGGATCGGGCTCAGGTTCCGTTTGGTCTCGGTGAAGCGGAAGGGGCCGAGGCCGATGTAGTCGGCACCCTCCGCGGCCGCACGGACGATGTCGTCGAAGGTGTTGGCCGTGGCGCCGATGATCTTCCCGGGCCCCAGCAGGGCGCGGGCCTCGCGGGGCGGCATGTCGTTCTTGCCGAGGTGGACGCCGTCGGCCCCGAGTTCGGCAACCAGATGCACGCGGTCGTCGAGCAGGAACGTCGCGCCGTATGCGCGGCACAGTCGGCCCACCTCACGGCCTGTGCGCAGGAACTCATCGTCCGTGGCCTCCTTCATGCGGAGCTGCACCCAGCGGCAGCCCCCCTCGAGCACGGCCCGCGTGCCGTCGATCTCGTCGCGGCGGTCGGTATGGTGTGTGATGAATTGCAGCATGACTTCAGGTGATCGTTATAAGTTTTTGAATGCGATGATTTTGTCGATGGTCCGGTGCAGCGATTCGGGTGAGGGTTGCTGCCAGATCGAACCCAGCAGGGCCGCGCCGCCGAATCCGTAGTCGCGCACGGCGGCAAGGCGGTCGGGCGTGATGCCGCCCAGGGCCAGCGTCCGGTCGCCGAGCAGCCCCCGGGCAGCGGCCGTGCGGAGTGCTTCCGCAGTGAAGGCCGCGCGGTAGCCGTTTTTCGAAATGCTGTCGAAGATCGGACTGAGGAAGCGGTAGCTGCAGGCGGTGTCGGCCGCCAGCTCGTCGAGCGAGTGGCACGAGCGGCTGACGACGCCCCGGAAGCCCTCGGGCGGAAGGGGATTCCGGGCATTCAGGTGCACGCCCCCGATGCCGTACCGTGCGGCGAGGCAATGCCCGTCGTGGAGCGACAGCCTCGGCCGCAATGGCTCGGGGATCGCTTCGAGGAGCGCAGACAGCTCCTCCCGAGAAGCCTCCGGCTTGCGGATGTGGACCCGGTCGATGCCTGCGTCGAGCAGCAGCCGGATCGTCGCGGCCTCACGGGGCACGGCGTGCGGCGGGGTGATGACGACGATCCGCATCATCCTCCGCAGACGGCCCGGATGATGGTGACCTTGTCGGCCTCGTGCAGTATGGCGGAGGCCCATTCGCTGCGGGGAACGACCCGGTTGTTCACGGCGACGGCAACTCCGTCGGCGGGGGTCCCGAGTGCGGCGAGCAACTCCGAAAGCGTTGCGCCGTCGCGTGCGGCGACCGGCGTGCGATTGACAATTACTTCCATGCGATTACCGTAGTTATGCGGAGGAATGCTCCCGGCGGGAAACCGTTACGGTCTATGAACAAGTCCTTTCGGCGGTATTGACCGCATCAAGTTCATAGGGTATGATCTCAGCCGTTTCCCGCAGTCGGAAAGGCACCCCTCTTGTATCCTTACGGCAAAAATAAGAAAAAAAACGTTCGGATATGCACCCGGCGGCGATTTCTTCCTTCTCCGGCCGGCGTTTTTTGTCGGGCGGGGCCGGCACACAGTGACGCCGCAGCTTCCGGGGGATGGAAACTGCGGCGTCGTCCGAACGGTGTGTCGGGATCCGACCTCCGGTCGGGGAGGAGTTTAGTCCATCGGACAGTCGTCGGGCAATGCTGCCGGTTCCGGCTCTGCGGCCGGAGCCTCATCGGGGAGCACTACTCCTTCGGCCGAGAAGAGAACTGTCTTCTCCGTTCCCTCCTGTTGGCGCAGCACGACCCGATAGGTCTTCGTGCCGCTCTCGTCTTCCTTCACTGCAGCCTCCTTGATCTCGGCCTCGGGGTAGTATTTCTCGACGGACATCGCCACGGCTCCGGGGAGCTCCTTTACATCGATCGGTTTGAAATCGGCGTCCTGCGCCGCGACTACCGTCGCCTGCGACGACATGTTGTTCCCTGCCCACACGGCGGTGCCCGAAGCTACGAGCATGGCCGCCACAAAAAATAACCTTTTCATAACACCAACATTTTAATGGTTAGACACCAGTTTTTTCTGCTTGAACTCATGAGTTGTTCTGCTTCGGAAAAGGTCAATTTGCCGGCCAAAACGGCAAGAAGAGTGTAACTTTCGGATTATGAGCCGCATGCGGTGTCGTGCCAAAATGCCGTGATGCGGAGCGGATGCGTATATATTCCACACAGTTGTGGATGCGCACCACACCCGTCCCGCCCGGCGGATGGGTGTTGATGCAGCAGGAACGACTCCGGCAGGCCCGATGCGGGCAAAAGGTAAAAATGGTAGAACGATCCGTAATCCGGATCATATCCGGAGCGGAAAAACACCCTACCTTTGTATCGGGTTCGGAGGAAAATACCCGAGAGCCGGACGAAACGGAAAACCGAAGCACATCCGAATGAGAACGACAACCTGCATGCTCATGCTGCTCCTGACCGCAGCGGCAACGACCGCGGGCATGCCCCGTGAGCGACAAAAACACGTAAAACATACCGATATGGAGACTCTGCAACTGACTGCCGAATGGGACAAGACCTTCCCGCAAAGCGACAAGGTCCTGCACACGAAAATCACCTTCCACAACCGCTACGGCATCACGCTGGCGGCCGACCTCTACAAACCCCGGGGAGCGACCGGCCGCCTGGCCGCCATCGCCGTCTGCGGCCCCTACGGCGCCGTGAAGGAGCAGGTGTCGGGCCTCTATGCCCAGACGCTTGCCGAGCGGGGATTCCTGACGCTGGCCTTCGACCCGTCGTTCTGCGGCGAGAGCGGCGGCGAACCGCGCTGCCTCACCTCGCCCGAGATCAGCACCGACGACTTCAGTGCCGCGGTCGATTGCCTGCTCATGCGCGACGACGTCGATCCGGAGCGCATCGGCATCGTCGGCATCTGCGGCTGGGGCGGCTTCGCCCTCAATGCCGCGGCCAACGACCCCCGCATCCGCGCTACGGTGACCTCGACGATGTACGACATGAGCCGGGTGAATGCCCGCGGCTACTTCGACTCGATGTCCGACGAGGAGCGCTACCGGCTGCGCGTGCAGCTCAACGAACAGCGCACGCGCGACTACCGCACTGGGGAGTATGCACGCGACGGCGGGGTGGTGGACCCGCTGCCCGACGACGCTCCGCTCTTCGTCCGCCAGTATCACGACTACTACAAGACCGCGCGCGGGTACCACCGCCGCTCACCCAACTCGAACGACGGGCTCAACCGGACCAATTCGCTCGCGTTCATCAACATGCCGATTCTCTCCTGTGCCGGTGAGATCCGCAGCGCCGTGCTGATGATCCACGGGGCGGAGGCCCATTCGCGCTACTTCAGCGAGGACGCCTTCAAACTGCTCCGTGGCGACAACAAGGAGCTGCTGATCATCCCCGGGGCTTGCCACGTCGATCTGTATGACAACCTGGAGGTGATTCCGTTCGATCGCATCGAACGCTTCTTCCGCAAGGTGTTCGACGGCCCGGCAGCCGAGTGATGCCGCATAAGACACTGCACAAAAAAATATCGAACATGAAACGTACAATGATGATGCTTATGGGAATTGTCGGTTTGAATCTCGGTGCGGCGGCTCAACAGGCGCCGGAGCGCACCGGACTTTCGGACAAGAACGTCCTTGTCGCCTATTTCTCCTGTACCGGAACCACGGAGCGGGTGGCCCAGGCCATTGCCTCGGAGACCGGCGGAGACCTTTACCGAATCACGCCAGCCAAGGCCTATACGCCTGCGGACCTCGACTGGAGAAACAACCGCAGCCGCAGCTCCGTGGAGATGCGCGACGAGGGTGCGCGACCCGAACTGGCCGGGAAACCGCTCGACGCAGGACGTTACGACGTGGTGTTCCTCGGTTATCCGATCTGGTGGGATCTCTGCCCGCGGGCGGTCAATACGTTCCTCGAACAGTACGACTTTGCGGGCAAGACCGTGATTCCGTTCGCCACTTCGGGCAGCAGCCCGATAACCAACAGCGCAAGGGAACTCCGGTCGCTCTATCCGAAGATCTCGTGGCGCGAGGGACGGCTGTTCAACGGCGGTGCGGGACAGGCCGGCAAGTGGGCCCGTCAGGCGATCGAGTAATCCGGTTTGCCACCCTTCCGCCGGGACCTCCGCCGAAGCCCGGCTCCGCGGCGGAAGGGGCTGGATGCGGGGCCGGGATGTGTCCGCAGATTATGCCGCTGAACGGAGTTGCCGGGTAACCGCCTTCGGCGGCCTTGAGGAGCTGAAACTCCCGTTTCAGTTGCAGAGCCGCAGCAGCGTCTCGGGGAAGAGAATCGTGCTGCGGCTCGACTATGGCTACACCGACGAGTGCCGGTCTGAACACCGCAAGGCCGACAGACTGATGGTCGGATGTCATGCGGATATCCGGTCCGACGGAGGGGACTTGTTGCTGAATCCGACGCCAAACAGCCCAAACCCAAGAAGACATCTCTCGCGTCTTTTTGTGTTATTCCTCAAGAAAATGTATCTTTGTTGCGATATTGCTTGTTTGCGCATCCGTTACTGGCTGCCGGCATTCAGATAGCTTACAGGCAGATAGCCGATCCCTGATCGGTCGATATATATCCGGCAGCCATTTTTACCGTCCGACGAGGCCATGGCATAAAAAACCCGCACATCCCGAAGGATGTACGGGCCGGAACCGGTTATAGCTTACAGGCAGATAACCTTCCTGAATCGGTCTGTTCAAACATATTCTGTCAGAGGTTATTCTACCTCATCCATATTGATTTCATAACCGGACGATACGAAGGTCCAGTCCTGGGGACGGTCTCCGTTCGTGCAGGTAACCGTCTCGCCATAAAGACCGTCTGCCGTAGCATCAAAGCCGTCAAGAGGATTAATGTCGCTGCTTCGGCGCAGGTTAAAGAACATGAAGGCTCCATAACCCTGAGCCTTGGTTCGAGTTGCCAGCGAATTAAGGGACGAGGGATTGGGAGTATTGCCGAGATTTGTCGATACCGGCGACAGCCGAGTCTTATCTACAATACCGGAGGTTATGAAGCTTGAACCAAAGTAACCGTGGTATGCATAATCGATCAAGGCTCGTGCTTCGGTATTGATGCTGTTGTAATTACCCCACTGGAATACCGTGATGAGCTTGTCGGCCGGCATCAACTCGTGGAGTTTGATAATGATTTGGCTGTAGGAGGTTGAATTGGTCGATGAATAGTCTGCATACTCATCGTCGAATCCGATTCCGTCCAGACCGTATTTCTCCACGGCGTGGGCCAGGATCTTGGCAAACTGCGTGGTCTGCGTGTCGTTCATGTTGGCGACACCGATTCCCTGCCAGTCACCCAATACGGTCAGCAACACCTTGATGCCCATATCCTGAAGCGGCTTTACATAGGTCAGATAACCATCGTTTTCCAACAGGTTGGTCATCTTGTCGTTCAGATAGAGCGTCGGCTCTACCACGCCGTTTACCGTCCGCTTGTGGATATTCGAGGCAAAAAGTTCCACAATGCCGGCAAAAGGTTCGCCGTTGGAGAGCTTGTAGTCTCCGGCGTTGAGCGGATTGGTATCGTTGGTTTCGACGTAGATGACCACTACCGGCGTATCGCCATAGGCACGGGTTTCGGGAACTGCGCCCTGATCCATCGTCGGGTCTTCGGCCTGCTGGCATGAAAACATCATCGTTGCTCCCAAAACGAGGGTTACGAATAGTTTAAGATTGCGTTTCATGGTTGTAGAATTTTGGAATTAGAAGTTTGTCTTTTTTGTTCTCCGCTGAGAACCATTTTTCTTTTCCTGTCATTAAATCAATTTAGGATTAAACAGAATATGTTGTAAGACCGAGACTGTCAGTTTACCAATCTTTTAACCATTTGTTATACCCGCTTCCTCCATCTACCTGGGCTAAAAAGAAGGGGTTAAATTCATACTCATTGTCACTCAGAATGGACAGACCCCATTTACTTTCTTCAATAAGCCAGGTGCCATCGTCGGCAAAGAAAGTATATCCGTATTTGAAACTGTCTGTCCAGGTGCTCTCGAGATTATCCTGAAGAACAGTTCGGAGGTCCTCGTATACCAGAATATTGCTCTGTTTGTTGCCGGCATTGCGCCAATGGAAGATTCCTACAAGGTAATCCATTGGAGTCTTCTCCTCGGATGCATACCAGGGAATATTGACGCATCCATATTTTGAGGGATCAAGACCTGCAATAGGTTTTCGTGGATAATCCGTCGAGACATATTGCTCTCCCTGGTGCCATGGATCGACAATTTGGATCTCCTTTTCGTTGTTCAGATATCCTGACCATGCATAGTCGAGATATTGTCCGACCTCGATGCCCCCTGTCGCTGCGGTGTCCCAGAAATATTCGGTCGGTTCTTCGAAATCGGTCAGCGTCACCAGTTTGTCGTTGCCGAGTGCTTCACGCATCGCTTTGATGAGTTTCGGATAGGAGGTCGTGTTCATTGCTGGCATACCCTCCTTGCCGTACCCGGCATTGCGGTCCCAAAAATTCACACCGTCGAGTTCGTATGCCGTAATAACCGCCTTGACCTGTGCTACGAAATCCTCAATCTGCGTATCGGTCAGATTGCAGAATCCAAGTCCGGAGCCCCCGCCTTCCAGGCAGATGCATACCTTGCGACCTTTGTCTTGCAAGGGACGTATGTATTTGTCGATGTGGTCCAATACATAGCGCATATCGTTTCCAAGGTTCAGCAAAGCTCGTCCTGAACCGGCATCGTAATCCAAAGTGACCGTATTCAGATTGATGATATTGCCGATTGTGCGCATTCCGTCTTCCCGTTCGTCCCACGCATATTCCCAGGTGTTGGCATTCAGTTTGGACATGAGGTATTCATCTACCAACAACGGTTGATACATTCCCGTATTGATATAGAATACCGCGAATATCTGATTTGTATTGAGTTGATATTCGCCGAGTTGCCGTGCACGAACCGAGATGAGGAAATTTATTGTTTGGTCTGCTTCCCGGTCTTCCTCATCGACGACGGTCAGCGGGAGATAATATTCTCCCGGAGACAGATTTTCTGCCATGAACTGAATGCGCTTGATATCAGAACGCTGCTTGCCCGCCGGAAGAGATACGACACTGCCGTCGAGAAGATTGTAGTTGGTTTCAGGCAGCAAGATCCGTTGTTCGTCATTCGCCTCATTCCACTCATCGAGCATTGATCCGTCAATCGTGGTCTCGAGAGACAACTCGGTGTCGGGGGCCTGCGAAAGCTGGTAATAAAAGTTGGATGTAACAAAGCCGGCTCCTTCAGTCATCTTTATGCGTACGGTATTGCCTGCCGCATTGCTGCTCCGCAACATTCCGTATGTGGTTTCGAGCGGTTCCCTGTCGGGCAGTTTGCCGCCTTCGCGTTCCACGGTGCCGGCATCGCAGGCCGTAAGGCCCGCGAATACCGCCGTGCAGAGAAGCGTCACCATCCCATTCTGTATGTTGAATATCGTTTTCATAGTCACTCGTTGTTTTCGTTAAGTTTCGGAATCTCGATGCCCTGCGGCCAGATGATATCGTATTTGGCCACTCCGTCGTTGTGATACATCGAATAGTCCTTGACCGTGTTGCCCGAGGCTTCGTTGCATTTCCAGTAGCCCAGAAGTGTCGGGTCGTCCTGCGGGTCCTTGATCTCATACATGTTCTCCCAGATCTGTTCGGGGGTACGCGCTACGGACCACACGCGGGCTTCGGCGATCTTGCCGTTCAGCGGACGGTAATCGTCGTACGAACGGCCGAGGAAGAACTGGTAGGCTTCACCCAGTTTGTTGTAGCCCGTGTCGTCGGTCTCATACTGCGGCTTCTGGTCGTCGGGAGCCGTATTCCACAGATCGTAAAGGGCCCGCATGGCCAGGTTGATCTGGGTTTTCTGGCTCTGCGCCGAAATGCCGACGCCGGTAGCCTCGCTCTGGATCTGCCCATCGACGTAGATGCGCGCCGTGCGCGTTGCCTGGTCGTAGGTGCAGGCCACGTGGTACCAGCGGCCCTTCTCGAGATTCTTCGTCGCATCGCGCCCCGGAATCTTGCCAAACTGCGAGCCGTTGCCCGAGCCGTCGAACTGCAGCTGCTGGCGCTCGAAGTTCGTATCGCCGATACGCAGCAGCAGGTATTGCTCGACGCCCATGATCGAGGAGATGTTCACCGGATTGCCCGAAGCGTTGCTTGTGGCGAAGTCGTCGATGTAGATCAGCGCCTCGTAGGTCATGGCCGTAAGGCCGTTCCAGGCCTTGCTGTTCTCGCCGTACTTGTCGAGGGTCGGGAACTCGATCCAGTTGTCGGTGAGCTGCGCCGCGACGGTGATGGCCGACGAACGCTTCACGACAAAATAGGCCACATCCGAGCCGGCGAGCACATCCATCGAAGCGTGGCTGATGCGCACGGGAACCAGATAGGTCTGGTCGATGGGAAGGGCGCCGGACTGCTCCTCTCCCTGGCCCATGAGCTCCTTGAGCTGCAGGGTCACGATGTCGGAAGAACTCTTCCCGGCGGGAATCGTGACGTTGTCGGCCGACAACTCGTAGTATTGGGCGTCGAGCATCGGCCAGTCGGTTCCGTAGCGGGCATTGTAGGTGCCGACAAGCGACGGATCGACCGAGAGCGATACCGTGACGTCCTGTCCGGCGGGATAGGTCAGCATGGCCTGCATCGTGCAGTCGTAGGTCGGGAGGTTGTTGCTGAAGGTCGTGAGCCGGACTTCGTCCGTTTCGGCGACGTCGAGGTAGACGACATTGCCGAATTTCCGGTCGTCGGCATCGTAGTTGTCGCAGGCCGACAGGGCTGCGACGGCTGCGACGGCCGTAATCAGATATTTTCCGTATTCTTTCATGGCGTTCGTTATTTAGCGGGATTCAACGTCTGGATCGCCGTGCGGATAGTCTGGTAGTTCATCTCCGCATGGTAGTAGTCTTCGGAGATGTTGTATGCAGCCAGACCGCCCACCGGGCCGAACTCGACGACGCGGCGCGCCATCTCTTCGACGGCCGCAAACTCCGTGCGCTCCTCGTCGAACAGGGGGGCGCTGATTTCGGCTGAAAGCAGCAGCTTTTCAGGTGCAATGCCGGCATATCCCGTGGCGTTCAGGATCTGCAGTTTCACCTCCTGGACATTTTCGATCTTCTCGGTGTCGAGTGCGATGTAGTCGATCCTGGCCCGGTCGTCGTCGGCCAGCGACAGCGGGCTGCCTTCGAAGACGATGATCTGTCCTTCGGATTTTGCCGCCGAAAGTTTTTCGACAATCCGGGCCGTGGCCTCCGCAGCCAGCGGGTCGGTCGTGAACGAGTATCCATTCATGCCGTTGGCCGCTACGGCGGCAATAACCCGCTCCAGATAGGCGTCGAGCGCCTGGGTGTCGGCAAACTCGGATTTCCGTGCGGCGTAGTCGATCTGATAGAGCACCCGGGTCCCCTTTTCATGCATCACAGCCATGTCTTCCGCATCGAACTCCGAGAAGTTGTCGGCGTTCGTGAGCGTCACGATGTCGAGCGAATCGGGAAGGCAGCGCATGAAATCCTGCTCGCTCGAGGACTTCTCGGGCGAGTTGTGCAGCCGGGCGTAAACGATAAAGTGCTCGGACTGCTTGTAGGCTCTCAGTGCCGCGGTATATTCGGCCCAGAGTTCGGGGTCCTGTTCCCACGGCTTGTTTACTTGATTCTCCACGGTCTCCATCTCCGTCCAGTCGCTGCATGCCGTGAGGGCTGCGGCCGCAACGCCCAACAGCAGGAGACGTATCGTCAGTTTCGGTTTCATGTTCATGACAATTACTTGTTATACGGTTTGCAATCCCACCATACGCGGGTACCCATGACGTCGCCCGTGCGGTCGCCGTTCTGCTGCTCCGCGTCGAGCGTCTGGATTGCGGTCTGGAGGTTGGTGTTGTTCTGCTGGTACTCCTCGACGGGGTAGGGCAGACGGCGTGCGCCCTGTTCCACATTGACCGATCCTCCCGACTTGTCGGTGGGAACGGGCAACAGCTTCGGGTAGCCCGTGCGCCGGTGTTCGGACCACGCCTCCACGCCCAGCGGGAAGATGGCGATCCACTTCTGCGTGATGATCCGCTCGAGATTGCGCTCCCATACGGCTTCCGCATCGCCGGCGTCCGATGCCGTCTCCCACGGAACGGTAATTTCGCTGCGGGCCGATGCGCTGTAGTTGCCCAACGGGTCGGTATAGGGCGCCGGCTTTTTGCTGGCGTCCGCCAGGTAGGCCTCCGCCCCCGAAGCGCCGCGCTCCTCGAACGACAGCTGAACGGCCTGCTCGTAGAGCGTCTTCGCCGTCTCTTCGGATCCCCAGCGCAGTTCGTATTCGGCGCGCAGGAACGTGGCCTCGGCAGCGTTGAACCACAGGTAGGGGGTCGTCGATTCGACGATCATGTTCGAATACTTGGCCATGGCCGTCGATTTGCCCGCCACGTCGATGCCGATGCGGATGCCGACGTAGTCGCCCACGTCGTTCGGCAGGAACATCTTCTCCATGCGCGGGTCGTTGTAGCCGGTCATGTAGCAGAGGATGTCGGCCCCGACGCGGTGGTCGCCCCAGTCGTTGTAGATGAGCGTCGTGCGGTTCTCCGCGGCATGCATCGCCGCATTGTCGGCATTCGCCGTAATGACGCCTCCGGCAATGGCTTCGGCGGCCTTCGCCTTCGCCAGTTCGGGCTCGACGTAGGAGAGCCGCATGGCCATGCGCAGTTTCAGCGAGTTGGCATACTTGAGCCACTGGGCGATGTTGCCGTAGTAGACGGCGTCGTAGCGGTTCCATGCCTCGGCCGGAAGCGTCGTGTTGCGGCCCAGGATCTCGATGGCTTCATCCAGCTCCTCGAACATCTTCGTGTAGACCGCCTCCTGCGAGTCGTAGGCTACATAGACCGACTCGTTGCTCTCGAGCTGCGAGTAGGGTATCGGACCGTAGGAGTCCGTCACACGATGCATGATGGCCACGCGCAACAACCTGGCGAAGGCGATGGCCACCTCGTCGTCCGTACCGCCGACGATGCCCTTGTAGGGAGTGTAGGTCTCGGTGATGACATTTGCAAAGGGCCATTTGCGCCAGTCGGCCGAGGGGTTGTAGGTCTCGAACTTCGTCTGCCACGTATCGACCGTCGCGCCGATATAGCCGCCGAACGGACCGCCCGAAAGCGACTCGTTGAACTGGTACATGTGTTCTTCAACCGGGATGACCAGACTTTGCAGCGATTTGAATTTTGTGCCGGTTTTGTAGTTCAGGGCCTCCATCTGGTCTTCGGTGACCTGATTGGGATTGCGGTTGATCTCTTCGAAATCCCCCGTGCAGGCTCCCAGGCCGAGCAGCACGACCGCAAGCAGCAGCCGCTGCACCTTATGATTCGTAGTTTTCATGGTCTTGCTGTTCATTTAGAATTGGAATTTTACGTTGAAACCCAGGCTCCGGAGCGACGGCATCATGAAGTAGTCGATGCCCTGGTAGTTCAGGCCCGTCGAGGCGACGGCCTCGGGGTCGAACGGCGCCTTGCAGTAGATCATCCAGAGGTTGCGCCCGACGAACGAGACGGTCATGCGCATCTTGTCACGGAACCACTTTGCGGGCAGCGTGTAGCCCAGCGACAACTCCTGCAGACGGATGTTCGTCGCCGAATAGGTGTAGTACTGCGGCAGGCCCGACTGCGAACCGATGGCCTGGTACCATTTCTGCGCATCGACCAGCTCGCGGCCGTTGATCCACACGCCCCCGGCATCGCGTGCTGCGGCCGAAGCCTCCGAAACGCCGTAGAGGTCCATGTTGGCCTGCGTCGCGGAGTAGCAGATGCCGCCGATGCGGGCCGTAAAGAGCACGCCGAGATTGATGCCCTTCCACGAGAAGTTGTTGCGCCATGCCAGGTTGTGGTCGGGGAAGACCGAACCCAGGTAGATGTCGTCCCCTTCGTCCGTCAGCAGCAGGTTGCCGTTCTTGTCCACCTCGATGTATCCGTTGTCGTTGAAGCGCAGGTCGGAGGTCGTGTAGAGGTCGCCCAGCGTGCCGCCCTCCTTGAGGATGTACTTCGCCTTGCCCAGGCCCTTGATGTCGAGTTTGTTGAGATTCAACGGCTCACCCGTTACGGGGTTCACGGCGTTGGCCGCCAGTTCGATGATCTCGTTGCGGTTCCACGAGTAGGTGAAGTTCGTCGCCCAGCGGAAATCGCGCCACTGGTTGTCATATCCGGCCGACAACTCGACGCCCGTATTGCGGACGTGACCCGTCTGCAGGTAGATCGTCGTATAGGAAGACGAAGGCGGCAGCGAGGGGTCGAAGGTCTGGTTTTTCGTGTCGGCCTGATACCACGAAGCCGAGAGGCTGATGCGCTGCCACAGCCGTGCGTCGAGACCCACCTCGTAGGTGGTCGTGCGCTCGGGTTTCAGGTCCCCGATCGGATAGTGGGTCTTGTCCTTCCAGACGCGGTTCGTGGCGTCGTATTCGTAGGTCGGGATGGTCAGGTGACGCGGGAAAGGCATACCCACCGAGGCGATCGAGCCGCGGATCTTCAGGTAGCTCAACGCCTCACCCAGATCCCATGTGGATGTCGGCACCCACGACAATCCGACCGACGGATAGAAGAACGACGAGGAGGGGGAGTTGGCCAGTTGCGAGGCCCAGTCGTTGCGGCCGGTCACCGTGAGGTAGAGCATCTGACGCCACCCCACCTCGACCGAGGCGAACAGAGACTGCGTCTGGTCGTGCCAGCCCGTCTTCTCGGCCCGTTTCTTCGTGTCATCCAGATCGAAGACGTTGAAGACGTTCGGAAGTCCGTTCTCCTGGATCGGGCCGCGGTACGACAACTCATCGGTTTTGATGTTGTTGATCGAAGCGCCTATGTTCGCGTTCAGCGACCAGTCGTCGCCGAAGGTCTTGTTGATATTGACCATCACGTCACCGTAGGTCTGCGTGTTGTAGGCCCGGGCCTCGGTGTAGTGGCCGTTCTTGCCGCCGTCGGTGATGGTCGTATTCGACGAGGCGTAGAGTTTCTGCGTGTAGAGCGAGTTCATGTTGTCGATCCGGACGCGCCCCGAGACGTTCAGCCACGGCAGGATGTCGTACGAGGCCGAGAACGAGAGCATGTAGCGCTTCTTGTCCGTATTGCGCAGGTTGCGGTAGGCGATCCAGTAGGGATTCTGCATCCGCAGGTCGCCGCCCTCCATATCCGACGACCAGAACTGCTCCATGAGCTTCGTACCCTCGTTGTAACGTTCGAAACGGCGGTAGAGGTCGAAGTTCTCGCCCCGCGGGAAGAGGTAGGCCGGGACCAGCGGGTTCGAATAGACGCCCTGGTTGGTCATGTTCTGGTCCTGCTGGTAGATGTAGCTGGCCGAGGCATCCAGACGCAGCTTGTCGTTCAGGAAGTAGGAGGTATTGCGGAAGGTGAAGTTATAGCGGTCGTATTCGTTGTTGGGGATGATCCCGTCGGAATTGACTGCCGCGGCCGAGAAATAGGTCTGGTTGCGGTCCGTACCGCCCGAAAGCGTGAAGGCATTCGTGTAGACGTGCCCCGTCTCGAAGAAGTCATCGGGCGTGTAGCCGTAGCGCGAGGCTGCATTCAGCCGTTCGCCCCAGCTGTAGATGTTCGATCCGCTGCGCTGCCCGTTGAGTCCCGTTCCGTAGCGGTTCTGGAACTCGGGTTGCACGAACGGGTCCAGAAACTCCGTATTGCTCGAAAGCGTCACCTTCAAGGCCCCGGCTTCGCCTTTTTTCGTCGTGATCATGATCGCGCCGTTCGCAGCCTCCGAACCGTAGAGGGCGGCGGCTGCAGCGCCCGTCAGCACCGACATCGACTCGATGTCCTCGGGGTTCAGGTCGGCGATGGACTCGGTGGCTCCGCGCGAGTCGAACTCCGTGCCGCCTCCGCCGCCGAAGTTGTACATCGGAATACCGTCGATGACGTACAGCGCATTCGACGACTGCGAAATGGACTTGTTGCCGCGCAGCACGACCTTCGTGGCACCGCCCACGCCCGACGACGAGGCGTTGATCGTCACGCCGGCCACCTTGCCCGACAGCGAATTGATGAAGTTGGCATCCTTGACGGTCGTCAGGTCCTCGGTTTTGACCTGTTGTACGTTGTAGGCCACGGCCTTCTCGGATCTCTTGATTCCCAGGGCCGTGACGACGACCGATTCGATTTGCGAAGCGGATTCCTCAAGCCTTATCTCGAAATAGGTTCGGTTGGCCACGGCCACGGTAACGGGCGTGTAGCCGATGAAACTGATTTCGAGCGACCGGTCGGAGGCCGGAGCCGGGACCTGAAGCGTGAATGTTCCGTCGATATCGGAACTGACACCTACGGTCGTGCCCTGAACCAGAATGCTGGCCCCGACAATCGGGCTGCCCGCTGCATCCAGAATCTTTCCGGAGACGGAAACCGGAGCCGAACGATCGTCCTTCCGGGTGAGTATGATGTATGAATCGTCGATCTGGTAGGATATGTCCGTATCGGCGAAGAGTTGTGCCAATACGTCCTGAACCGTTTTTTGTGCGGCGTCGATGCTGACTTTGTCTCGGGTATCGACCCCTTTGTTGATGAACAAGTAACGAGTTTGATTTTCAATCTCTTTCATGACCTGCGCAATCGAAGCGTCTTCCATTTTGATGGAGATGCGGGCATTCTGTGCCGAAACCGCCCACACGCTTCCGAGCAGGGAGATTGTCAATACGAACCCAAACAGCCTTCGAAACCTGTGGAAGAATACTGTTTTATTCATATCTTTGCAATGTTTTAGGTAATAGGTTAGTTGGTTGTCTCAAAAACTCAATTCAATCTATTATCGGGCCTGCGGCATCCTACCTCCGCAGGCTTTTTGTTGAACGAGTTGCGGGTGGGGCTGCAGCTACGTTTTCATGGGCAATTCTGTTTAGGGTTGGACAATGGATGGAAGGGGATCAGTATATCGTCACCACGTTCGTTTCCGGATTCTTTCTGTAGGAGAAGTCTGCCGTGTATTGCAAGATGCGGAGCGCTTTGTCAATGCCGTCGTTTACGCGGATTTTGCCGCTGACGTTCCGGATGTCCGGAAGAGTTTCGAGTTCGATCCTGATTTTGACATCGAACGCCTGCTCGAATTTCTCCATCAGCTCGTCGAACGGCAGGCCCGATATGCTGACGAGGCCCTCCGTCCAGCACGTAATCTCCGGATCGGTGATCGGTTCCACGAAGAGGTGGCCGTTTGACAGATTCGCGACATCGTTCGGATTCAATACGATCTCTTTCTGGGTCGGGTCGAGTTTGTTGGTGATCCGGACACGTCCCTCGAACAGAGCCGTGGAAAATCGCTGGCGTTTTTCATTGGCCACCACGTTGAACCGCGTTCCCAACACCCGTATGTCGGAGGCGAAGGTCTCTACGACGAAGGGCTGCTCCTCGTTGTGCGTTACATCGAACATGGCCTCGCCCGAGAGCCTGATGCGGCGGACGTCTTTGCCGAACACGGAGGGATATTCGATGACCGAGCCCGAGTTGAGCTGGACTCCGGTTCCGTCCGGCAGGGTGAGTTTCAGGCGTTGGCCGTTCGGGGCCTGCAATGTGTTGATTTGTTCGGAGAACAGCTCGTAGGTCCGTTCCCGGCCGACATATCCTCCGATAAAAAGACCGACGGCAACCATGGCGGCAGCCTGCAGCGCCATGCGCGCAACACGCTTCCAGTGGGTAACGATCCAGCTCGTAGGCCGCATCTGCTCGCCGTACAGCTCCATCATGTCGATCTGCAGATGCGCTTCATCGGCACATCGCTGGAACTCCTCCGGATCCTCCATGTACCACCGCTCGACCTGCTCCAGCTCTTCGGGCGACGCTTCTCCGCGCAAGGCCCTGTATATTACGTCCTGATTCATCTTTCGTTGATATTTGTCTTTGTTTATGCCTTTTATCATTTAAACGCATGGCGCGGGGGAGTTTACAGACTTTTTTGCAAATAAATTTATTTAATAACCAAATAAGATATTTTATTTATTGCAATTGTTTTGCGATAAGTCAGTTATCGCATGCTGTTTTTTTATGTGGTTTGCAAATCATGCCGGCATTTTCCCGACGGAGGATGGGAAAAGCTGCGTTCTGTCCTGTGATTCGGAATCTCTTTTCCGATAAAAGGCCGCTTTTTCGCAAATATTTATTATTTTTGATCGCAATAGCGAAGTTTGGGCATGGAAAAGCCGACGAAAATATTGACGGCGGAAGAGTTTGACAGGCTGTTCAACGACAAGGAGCGTTTTGTACGAATCGCGTACTCCTATGTGAATGATATCGAGGTTGCGACCGATATTACGACCGATGGCTTCATGTATTTGTGGGAACATCGGGACAAGCTCGATATCGACATAAACATCAAGGGGTATATCTATAATTACATCCGAACCCGATGCATCTCGTTCCTCCGCAAGCGGAAATCAATGCTCAAAGCCCACAGCGAACTCTACAGAAAGGAGTTGTGGCGAATAGAATCGGGTATCAATACGCTCTCCAATGAAGAGCTGATCGACAAGTTGTTCGAGTCCGAAATAGTTGAGATATACCGCCGCGAACTGGCAAAAATGCCCGTATTGACCCGCAACGTATTTTTGGCCAGCAGGCTGGAGAACATGACTTATTATCAGATTGCCCAGAAGTTCAATCTGACGGTCCGGCAGGTAACGTCGGAAATCCAGCGCGCCAGTCTGCTGCTTCGTGCGCCGTTGAAAGATTATCTGTTGGCTGCCGCCGTCATCTTCCTCTCCTCGATGGGATCCGAGTGACCCCCCCCCAAAAAAAAAGTCCCGCGAGACGGGTGAGCGCCCGAAGGCGTTCCCGTTCGCGGAACCCGTTGTAGACCGACGGCTACTCCTCGTCGGCCTGATTCTTGCCGGCTTTCTTGTCGGGAATGGGGTAGGGCAGGTTGCCGGCCTCGTCGCCCATCTGCTCGAGATAGGCGTCATACATGTCGAGAATCCAGGCGTCGTTCTCCTCGGCCTCCTTCTTGTGGACCTTGCCCTCGGGCCCCTTGAACCACTTCTTGCAGAAATCCTGCAGACCCGGGTAGCGATCCTTCATGAGCACCGAATTGACCAGCATGTAGGGGTAGACAATCCCTTCGGGGTCGTTGTGGAAGCGGACGCCGAAGTTGGTCTGGAGCGATCGGCCCATGCCGTTTATTCCCGATGAAACCCATATTTTCCACCAGTATGTGGTGGCATTCTTGCCCACCTTATCGACGCAGAACAGCATCTGGAGGGTGTGGTAACGGCTGGCAAAATTAGGCTTGGCAAGCGGGTGCGACTCCCAGCGCAGCCCGTCCGGATGGTTCTCGGTCGTCTCGACATAGTCGATGCTCACGACATCGTCGGCCGTGTATTCGATCGGCTCCTTGTCGTCGGGTGTTTTGGTGACCTTGAACGAGTAGTTCTCCTTCTTGAATACCGAGTTCTCGGCATGCCAGCCCCGGTGGACGTAGCAATCGACCTGCTCGCCCGACTTGAGGGTGACGATCACATGATCCGACTCCGCCTCTTCGGGATCCTTGGCTTCAGCCCGGGAGATCGTGCCGACGGCGGCCAGCGCCGCCAGCGCACAGATAAAAAAGTGTTTCATACGATTTGGGGATTAGAGATAAAACGTTCAATCGTTTTCGGGTTCGTACGCCTCGAGCATCAGGATGGTGCGGCTGCGGTCGGCCTGCGCCCGCAGGATCTGTTCCGCGAGGTCGGGATCGTCGGCGATGTATGCGGCCACCGCCTCGCGGAACCGCTCCTTGCCCCGGCGGCTGGCCGAACCCACGACCTCGAAGTCCTCCTTACCGGCCTTGCGCAGGTAGTAGGCCGTGCGCGAGCGGCTGAGGTAGCGGTACTTGACCAACACCTCGATGCCTCCGTTCGAATCGATGCCGTAGCCCTTGTGCGAGTAGACGCCGACACAGATGTGCGGCGTCTCGACGTAGACCCACAGCCAGCCGGCATCGGGTGCCGGGATGAACTTGCGGGGGTGCTCGGGCGCCGTGGCGTGCCAGCAGACGATCGAGTCGATCTCCTCGTAGCGGTAAATCTCCTTGCTTTTGTCCTTGTAGAAGGCCCGGCGCAGCAGTTTGACATCCTGCTCGTGTTTGGGGAGGCGGATGCGGTCCTTTTCGCCGCATTCGATGACCCGGCCGTCCTTGAGGTAGATGCGGCCCTGAACCGTCGAGGCGGCCTGGACGGCCGATACGGTTGCCATGCACAGCAGCGACAGCAGCATGGCGCGAATGATCCGCGGATTCATGGTGTTGGGGATTTGGGGTTTTGACGGATGTAAAGTTAAGTATTTTATCTCAAAAACAAAAGAAGACAGCCGGAGCGGCAGGAACGGTCGTCCGGGACCCACCGTGTTGCGGGTCCCGGACGATGGCGCCGGTTGTTACTTCTGCAGCAGCGCAGCGAACTCCTTGAGCCGGTCGAGGCTGTCGAAGAAGTCGAGATCGAATTTGGCCTCCCTGCCGCCGCCGAGCGTCACGGTCAGGATGCCGTCCTCCTCGTCGTACGAGATGTTCGAAATCTCGGAGATGGAGAACGCCTCCGTCTCGACCTGGCCCTTGCGGATCACGGGATAGGTCACCCGGTCGTTGTCCACGGTGATGACGCCGCCCTTGGCCGAGAGGGCACGGGCCTGGCGGATCTTGCGGTAGGCCGTATAGAGCATGTAGAGTCCGGCGATGATCAGAAGGATCGTCGTCGGCAGGGGACCGAGCACCGGCTTGGCACCGATGCGGATGCCGAAGGGGTGAACGAGGGGGAAGACGATCAGGGCGGCGCCCAGGATCAGATAGGTCAGGTTCTCCTTGACGGCCGAAGTCGATGCGTAATTGAATGTTTTCATGGTCTGAAGTTTTTTGAATAAAAAAAACGTTTATCCTTTGATGAAGTACCAGATTACGGCGGCGACCAGCATGAGGGCCATCACAAGAGTCATCGTCTGGCGGTATTTCTCCACGGCCGGCGACTCCTCCTCCGCATCGGGGATCTCCACCATCGGGCCGCGGAAACGCAGTCCGCCGCCAGCCTCTCCGAGCATGGCGTTCGACAGGGGCTCGATCTCGTAGCCGTCGGGCTCCTTCGAGATTCCGAGGGCCGCATAGTGGCAGTCGAGCCGCGCCGCATGCTTGGGCGAGAATACCGTCCGGGTGAAGAGCACCAGACCGTCGAACCGGTCGCTGACCTGGGCGACGACGTCGTCGTCCGCATCCATGCCGCAATGGTTCCCGTGTTCGTCCAGCACATAGTAATCGGCACCTTCCGACTGTACGGAGTCGTAGCGTATGTGTCCGATTTCGAGCAAATCGATCTCGGCATGAATGGCCTGCAGGGTCTCTTCGTCGATCGTTGTGCCGTTAAGCGGACAGGCATAGAGACAGTAGCGGGAGTCCTCGTGCGAGACGCCGCGAACCGGGTAGAGATGGACTACCCGGGCGTTTTTCCAACGCAGGAAGCGCTTCGAAAGCTTCCCGATGGCCTTCGCATCGAACGAAGGGGGAATCTCTCCCCCTTCGAGCGCTGCGGTCAGTTGTTTGAGGTCCAGCATGGTCTATGCCTCGTTTTCCTGTTTCGAATAGGCCGAGAACTCGCAGCCGAACCGCTCGACCATCATGTTGTCCATCTCGTCGGCTTTTTCGGCCAGCTGCACGAGGTTCTGCTGGATTCGCTCCTCGGACGCCTCCGAGATGTCGGCCAGGTGGATGCGGTAGCACAGGTAGATCTGGCGCCCCTCGATTCCCATTTTGTAGGGATAGAAATCCGTGTCGAGCATGTAGTCCAACACCTTCTCCACATCCTTCTTGGGCAGGAGGTTGATCGGCGAGACGGCGAACAGGTAGGTGCGGTCGTAGACGAACAGGCGGATCTCGGAGCTGCCCTTGTGGAACAGCCACGCCTCGTTGCCGTCGCGGGCCAGTACGGGGTTGATGCCCATCTTCCCGATGGCCGCCTCGCAGAACTCGCTCAGGGGCGAGAGCTGACGCTCCTCGAAGACCCCTTCGGGCAGTTTCTCGCCGCACGAGGGGCAGAACTCCTCCTCGTCCGAAATCAGTTCGTCGCAGCTCTCGCACTGCACCTGGAAGCAGTCGCGGTCCAGCTCGCCGAGCGAGTCGAAGAGCTTGTGGAGCGTCTCGACGCGGATGCCGAAGCCCATGTTGTCGGCGTCGGAGTTGGTGAACTTGCTCACGGTGATGCCGACCACCTCGTTGCGGTCGTTGATGATCGGGCCGCCGGAGTTGCCGGGGTTCACCGCCGCGTCGGTCTGGATGTAGTACTGCCCGTTCATCAGCTGTTTGGGCGACGAGACGGTGCCCTCGGTGACGGTGAAGGGCATGCCGTAGGGATAACCCGCCACGCGGATCTTGTTGCTGATCGCGAGCGAATCGGCGGCCGCGAGGTTCAGCTCGGGGAGTGCCGAGAAGTCGTGATCGACGGCCAGCAGGGCGATGTCCAGCGTCGGATTCACGAGTACGACCCGGGCCAGATAGGGATTGCGGTCGTTGTCGTGGACAGCCACCGTGTGGAAGCCCTCGACCACGTGGTAGTTCGTGACGAAGAGGTCCCGGTCCTTCAGGTAGAAACAGCTTCCGGAGCCTCCGGCGTGCGTTACCTTGAATACTACGCTATAGATATTCTGTTCCATGGTGCATCGTTTTTAGTTGTTGTTGAAGAATCCGCTCATCATTTTCTGCTGCAGCTCGCCGGCCAGACGCATGTACTCGGCCATGTCGCCGCGCGCCATCGCCTCGGTCATCTTCTGCTGCAGCTCCTGAATCTCGCCTCCGCCCATCGCTGCGGCCATCTTCTGCTGCATGGCCTGCGCCTGGGCCTGGGCCTGTTCCATCATCTGCTGCGCCATCGGGTTGCCCTCCATCACCCCGGAGAAGAACCCTTCGTCGTCGTCCTCGTCGATCTCGCCCTCCATGACCTTGTCCAGCGCGTTCCAGAGCGTCTCGGCGGCCTTTTCCATCGGCTGGTCGGCGGCCTCGCGCAGCGCCTTGACGAAAATGGCGTTCAGGTCGTCCTGCATGTCGTTGTAGAAGTAGGCCTCGTAGAACTTGTAGCAGATGCGCACGGCGGCGCGCTCGAAGTCCTTGTTCTGCATGGCGGCCGTCGCCTCCTCGTAGACATCCTTCATGTTCTCCTGCACGTTCTGCAGCGACGAGGGGCCCTTGATCGAGACGAGCGTATCGACGAAGTAGAGATCCTCGGCCAGCTTCTCCTTCGGCATCGCGAGCAGCTTCTCGAGGAAGGCCATGCCCTTCATGACGAGTTCGGCTACGGGCAGCTCCTCGTCCATGTCATCGACGGCCTTGTCCAGATCGTTTGCCAGCTGTCCCTGCGGCTGTGCGAAGTAGGAGATCTGGTAGAACGTCGTGTCGATCACGTTCCACGAATAGCCGTAGCGGCGCTGGTCGTTGTACTCCCTGACGGCATCGAGCGTCGCCCGGACGAGCGACTGGACGGCCTCGTAGATGCGGTCCACGGTCTCCGCGGGGTAGGGCGTCACGCGGGGGTCGTAGCAGCGCGTGGCCCCGAACTTCGTGCAGAACTCGTCGTCGTAGCGGTCACCCACGCGGCAGATGTTCTGCAGGATATTGACGATCTTGTGGGGATGGGTCTCCTCCATCGGGCAGTGGTACTCCATCTTCAGGCGGTCGCCCTCCTTCGTGAAGCGCGGCAGCAGCAGGCGGTTGATGTTCATGTCGGCCACCTGGCGCAGCATGGCCACGCGCCCCTTGGCCGGGAGGTTCAGGAAGTCGGCGTCGATATACATCATTCGGTCGTCGAGACGCACATTGACGACGATCGAGCCGTGGGGGAGGTGGAACTCCGTCCCCTCGGCATTGCCGTACCTGGTGCGGAATTCGGGATTCAGATGGTCGAGCAGCGTGTGGAACGCCTCGACGTATTGCTCCTCTCCGTACAGATCGATGCTCTTGTCGTAGAGGTCGCGCTGCATGGCACTCTGCGTGGAGTCCACAACCGGCGCAATAAAGGGAAGTGTACGTTTCATAGGTCGTTATCGGGTTTAACGGTTATTCTTCTTCGGGCGTGATCGTGCCGTCGGCATTCACCAGAATCTTGGCTTCGTAGTAGAGGTGCGTCACCTGGCCGCCGGAGGTCTCGGTCTCCTTGCCGTCCTCGGTGAAGCAGATCTTGAAATCGGCCTCCTGGGCGCCGATATCGCGGCCCCGGTTCATCAGACCGGTGCTTCGCGGAAGCACTTCGCTGATCTCATAGACGCTGACCGACTGGAAGGTGTGTCCCTCGGGCAGGAGCTGCTTGGCCTCTTCGATCTGGCGTCCGATGGCTGCCGGGTCGATCGCCGAGAGGCTGATGCCCTTGATCTTCGCGTAGTCGATCTCATTGACGCTCGTCGAGTAGTCGTTCATCTGTCCCACACGGCCGTCCAGGTAGTAGGCCTGACGGAAGGCATAGTTGTCCGCATTGACCATGTCGAGCGAGATGCTGCTCAGGTCATTCGAGAGCTCCTCTCCCTCCTGGAAGCGCATGGCGAAGATCTTGAACTTCGTCGTGTCGATCTTCTCCTTGAGGATTTCCACGGCCTTGGCGTAGGATTCGGTCTGGTCGGCCGGATACTTGGCTCCTCCGAGCATCGAGCTCACGTTGTTGCACGAAACGAGCAGGGCGGCCATGCCGGCGACGGCGGCGAAACAAGCAAATCTTTTCATAAAAATAAGGTGTTTGAGGATTAGTTGTGTGTTTTGTGTCGGTTATCGTTTTGTTTTGTTTCATTCCATTTCGGATTCGAGGGTGCGGCAGAAGTCGATCTCGCGCCAGAACTGCTCCAGCAGCCGTTCGTCGCCGAGCGACTTGCGGCCCGGGCGGAGGAACCCGTCCGGAGTCTCGGAGGCGAAATAGAGGGTGTCTCCCCGGAATGAAATCATCAGGTCGCGGTTGAACGACCGCCTCAGTTCGGTCATGCGGCGCATCATCGCGGGCGTCAGCACCATGCGGGCCTCTATCTCGTCGTCGGCATAGACCGCGAAGAGGCTCTCGAACTCGGGGTCCTCCAGGTGGACGAACTTCGCGCCGTTCTTCTGGCGGATGCGCTGGACGGTCTGTGCCAGGTAGCCGACCCTGTTTTCCAGATGGTCGGGCAGCAGCAGGACATACCCCCGGAACTCGCGCCGCGTGCGGCAGTACCCGAACATGCCGCGGAAGGTGTGCATCGTGCTTTCGACCCGCGCGCCGAGGATCGGCCGGACGATCGAGCGGTAGAGCATCGTGAGCGGATTGGCCGCAAGGTCCCTGCCGTGCAGCGGGGTGATGCCCACGTCGCAGACCTGCATCGTCCGCTCGCCGACGGGAATCTCCAGCCGTCCGTACGAGGTCGCCTCCATCCCGGCCAGCGACGTGGATTCGCTGAAGAGCCGGCTGGCGGCCAGCGCCTCACGATGGACCGTTCCCGCAGGATTGAACCGGGCCTCGGGGAAGAGCTCGCCGACGATGCGGCCCATGAGCGCGGTCTCCCGCTCGCCGAGCGACTGGAGCCCCCGCATGAAGGCGAAGTGCAGCACGCAGAAGAGTACGAATCCGTAAAGGATGTATTGGCTGGTCTGTACGTTTGTCGCGTAGTCGGCCGAGGCGAGCAGGTAGCCGCCGAAGAGACAGAATGCAAACCACAGCAGCGTCGTCGAGTAGACGATCACGAGCAGCGCCCTCACCACCCTTCGCAGGCGGGCGATGCGCGTCAGCTGCCGGCGCATCCGGCCTGAAAGCTCCTTGAAATCGGGAGTCGGGGCGCTCATGACCGGAAGAGTTCGGCAACCGAAGCCGCCTGTTTTTCAGGGTCGGGGATCTCGATCAGCGCCTCCTGCGTATGGCGGCCCCACGAGGCGATGACCGACGAGGGGAACATCTCGATGGCGTTGTTGTAGTCCGTAACGGCCGCATTGTATGTGCGGCGTATGGCCTGCAGCTCGTTCTCCATCTCCTCGATCTGCCCCTGCAGGTGGAGGAACTGCGCGTTGGCCTTCAGTTCGGGGTAATTCTCGACGGCGACATGGAGCCGGCCGAGCAGCGACGAGAGCTCGCCGCCTTCGCGGATCTGCTCGCTCTCCGCGGCCGAGGCCGCGCGCGAACGCAGGTCGGTGATGCGCGTCAGGAGTTCGTTCTCGTGGCCCATGTAGGCCTTGACCGAGGCAACCAGATTCGGGATCAGGTCGTTGCGCTGCTTCAAGACCACGCAGATGCCGCTCCGGCACTGCCGGACACGGTTGCGTCGGGCGATCAGGCTGTTGTGCGTGACGATGCCCCATATGACCAGCAGCACGGCGACTGCAGCCACGATGACAATAAGGATTGTTCCGGTAGACATCATAATGTATATCTGTTATCGGGTTCGGTATTTTCCGGGTTGTTTCGAAATTTTCGTGTCTCCGCCGCATCCATCCTGCTCCTCCGGTATTCGGGCTTTCGGCCCGGGCCCTGATATACACAAAGCGTGGGTCTGCGGCCATATTGGGTTTTGGAGGTCCTGAGATTACCTTTAGCACGAATATGGTGGTAGCAGCCCACGCGAACGTGAGAGCCGCCATGCCATCTCTCGTGCCAAGTTTGAAAATTTCTCAGGTTCCCAAAACTACAAGATCAGCATAACGCTTCGTATGTATCCGATCGGGTATATCGCCCAATCTCTCTACAAATATAGTTTTTTTTCTTCACCCGCAAGGCGTCATGTGCAAAAAAGAGCGATTTATTCCGCCGTAAAGAAGACAATGGCGCAGCGGACACTTGTCCCCGTGTGATCCGCTCCTGCAGCCCGGAACGATGCCGGATCCGAAAAATGTCGTATCTTTGGGAGGTTGTTGTATATTGGTATGAGGCGGTTGCGTGCAAGTCTGGAGCAGGCCTCCCTCCGAACGGAGTGGGACGGCTGGGTGAAACGGGTTCTGACGGCTGCGGGGCAGGTCGATTTTTCGCGGCCCGGGAGCTGGAGTCCGCTGGCGCCGTTGTCGGGAAACATCCCGGCCATGCGCTGGCTGGTGCGGCAGATCCGCCTCTGCAACCCCGTGCCGCCCGAACAGCCGCACGGGGAGGCCGCATTCCTCATGCTGGCGGCTTTCTGTCCGGACAATCGGGTTCTCGGCTTCCTCATCGACACCTGGCGTCACTACTGCCGGACGGGGAACGGCCGCGGCCTGCTGTCCTGTGCGCGGGCCCAGTCGCTGGCCAACCGGCAGGAGGAATATCCCCATCTGAATGTCCTCTACAACCTGATGATGGGGGATGTGCTTCGCCAATACCGGCTTTATGCCGCGCCGGCCGACCGTGGCTCCGCAACCTCCTCACTGACCGAGCGCGATTTCCGCGCCCTTGCGAAATACCTTCCCGACTTTCACCCCTTCGGTCTCCGGGAGCGGGTGCAGGCAGCGCAAAACCGGATGACGGGGACGCTGACCGGCGGGGAGCTGGCCCGTGCATGCTGCATGTCCGACTCCGCCTTCCGCCGGCAGTTCCGGCAGGAGTTCGGCATCCCCGTCTCCGAATGGCTCCGCCGGCAGCGCATGGCGCGGATCGAGCGGATGCTCCGGTCGCCGGATATCCCGCTCTGTCAGGTGGCGGAAGAGAACGGCTTTCGGATGCCCTCCACGTTCGCGGATTACTGCCGCCGCAATTTCGGTGCGCCGCCCGGGCAGCTGCGGCGACAGCTTGCGGAGCCCGGAAACGGCCTCTGCTCCGAAATTTCCGGTCTCTGAACAGAATTCGGGATCCATCGGCCTTCCCTATCTTTGTCTAACCGATGAATCCCGAATCCATGCCCGATCCGAATGGTCGAAAAATATCACTCGCGGCCATGTCGCCGAAGAGGGCCCGCCTCTCTTCGCGGCGTGTCTTGGAGGTCCTGAGCCCCGCCGAACCCGAATGCCGCCGGGGGCCTCCGCATGCAGGGTGATCCGGTCACCCGAGCAGCTCGTAACAGTGACAATCGACAAACCTCCCGTTCTTGAAGCAGGCCTTGCGCCAGATGCCGCACGACCGGAACCCGGCCCGCTCCAGAACCCGCATGGAGGCCCGATTGCCGGCATAGACCCGGGCATGGATGCGCACGGCATCCGTCTGCCGGAGATACTCCCCGACAGCCTCTTTCAAGGCCCGGGACATGATTCCGCGGTTCCAGTAGGGCTCGGCAAGCCAGTAGCCCACCTCGGCATTGTAGCGTTCCACGTCCGTCCCGCGGATGAACCCGATATTGCCCGCCGCTTCCTGTCGGATTTCGATACAGTAGTTCCGCGAGCCCTCCTGCTCCGAGGCGGATCGGATGAACCGCAGCGCATCCTCTTCCGTATAGGGATAGGGTAGGCCGTCGCGGCAGTTGTCCCAGATCTTCCTGTTGTTCAGACACCTCGCCAGCGCAGGACCGTCCGACTCGCGCCAGGGTCTCAATACAAACGGCTCCATCTCAGGATCTCCCGGCCATAACCGGCCGTTGTCGTTCCATTCGCCGTAGAGGATTCCCCTGCGGGTGTTTTCCAAAAACTTGTCGAGGCGTTTGCGGAAAAGTTCAGGTTGGTTCCTCTTGATCTGAATGGTGTCGATCCGCACCCGCCTGTAGAGTTCCGGCAGGCGGCGGAAGTTCTCCCAAAGCACGGGATCGGCCTGCAATTCGCGCAGAATATCCGGATCAATGGTGAATCCGGCTGCGCTCATATCCGGCAATACGGCCCGTCCCGCATCGGTCATCAGCCCCAGCCGCTCCATGCGGCGACAGCGCTCCTTGTTCAGCTCCGACCAGTTGCTGCGGGGCTTTCGCGGGCAAAGTTTCTGGACCGTCACCTCGTCGGAGATCTTCTTGACCGTGCTGTCGATCCATCCGAAACACAAGGCCTCCTCCACGGCATCGACATACCGGAAGGTGCCGTCATCAACGGGTCTTCCCCGCCTGACCGCCACCCAGCACTCCGTCTCCCTGTCGTGGTTCTGCCGAAGCCATTCACGCAGCTCCGACCTCGATTTCACCTCCAGCAAATTATGCATGATCCTTGTTTTTCAGGTATATTCTGTCGTCTTGACAAAAATACGAAATATAAATAGATTTTCTGTTTTCGCGCGGTGGAACTCAAGCTTTTTATGCATATCCTATGCGTACCCCAATGCGTACCCTGTGCCCGAAAAAGGGCGTTTTTTGGGGCTCAAAACAAGGATTCGGGGTAGGGTAGAAAAACAAAAAGAGCAGATAATCGTCTGATTATCAACTCTTTTGTGGTGAACCCGCTGGGGCTCGAACCCAGGACCCCAACATTAAAAGTGTTGTGCTCTACCTGCTGAGCTACGGATTATCATTCTGTTTATCAGATGATTGCGCACATTATAGTCTTCTGTAATCGGCTGTATGCATACCCTATGTAGAGCCAGTCTCCCGACTGCTGGTTAATAGAAAATGTCTTGTAAAATGTTGATAGCCTTTGTATTCATCTATGGACTATCCGTAATCTGTCGTGTGATACTTTTTCATAATTGTTTCATGAGTTAAGTTTGTTGATGTAGAATGTTCTTGATGCAAAAATCGAAGGACAAACTTTCGCAAAGGGGTATATTTGAGACCCCTTTGCAAAGTCTGTCCTCGGAAACAAATTGATGCTTTTGTAAAAAATATGAGTATTTGCTTTTATGATATTTCTTGACAATGCATTCTTGAAGAAAAGAATGCATCATATGTTGCATTTCCTAGATTGATAATTATTAAGTTATGTTTAGCTCGTGTTAATCCAGTATATACTAACTCAGGGTTTACATGTTCTGTATTTTCGACTATAAGTATGACTGTATGTATTTCCCAACCTTTAAAGTTGTGAATTGTAGATATTTTTATTGTGCCAGATCTTAGTATAAGTTCATTCTTACGAACTCGGCATATATCTTTAGAAATGTATGCATTTCGTGCGTAACCTCGTACCCATTAACAAGTTGATTATACTTGAAAAATACATTGATTAAACTATCATTTTTCCTCGGTAGTTCTTTCAAAGTATTAATCCAGGCATAATCAGCAGAATTAATATTTGAATTGGAGGGTTGCTTACCTTTACAACCCAGTAATAGTAATGCGATCAATATGGATATGCAGGTCTTCATTCCTCAAAATAGGTTAATGCACGAGCCTTTAATAAATGTCGAATCTTGCTCAATGGAAGAATAACTTTGATTGTTCCTGCTGCATGACAATCAACAGCTCCTTGATTGAAAATAAAAACAATTCCTTTGGGCAAAAGTATAAAGTTATCTATCCATTCTAAACAGTTTTTATCTAATACTTTAATACCCAATTTTTCATTTATCAGAGAGAGAATTTGTATTTTGGCATTATCATTGAATAAATCGTTTAAAAAAATTCTATTGCCCGACTGCAAGTCGTAACACGAACAGGAGACCCAAGGTGCTCCATGTGCTCCACCAAAAAAATTGTTTTCATTGGAAAAGAATGCAAGCACCTTATTGTGGTTGATTTTTATAGCAGAAACTTTTTCTAAGAAGCGATAAGAAACTCCCAACATTGGCTCTGGTACATTGGCCAGCATAGATTTTTCATACCGTTTTTGTGCTTGTTCCAATGACATTATGGAATCTGTCTGGAAAAACTCTTGAATCAATTGTTCTTTAATTCGTTTAACGAGAAATGCGCTGTCGCTTGGGAAAATAAATTGATAAGTAAAATCGAATACCGCTCCATTTCTGAATGTCAAGCCATATTTCTTAACAGTAATTGTATCGAATGATATTACTTGGCTATTTTGAGCATAAGAACAGTTCAATATTGATAAGATACCCAATGCGATAGGTATCAGTATGCAGGTCTTCATCTTCTGTGACGCATTTTGTATATATTCTATAGCCTTATGTCTCCTAATCCATTTCTATTCTCTCCACATTCTTATAAACTCCATTGCATCCTCATATCGGTTGAAGTCATTCTTAGGCAACTGCTCAAACATCGCTGCCGACTTTTGCATCATTTTGATAGCATTCTCTAAATCGCCTGTCAGTTCGTATATGTGTGCTTTCTCGAAATAGACCATTGCTTTCATGGGGCAGATCTTTCCATATTTCTGTTCTGCGTATTCCAGCATATTGTCATATAGCTGCTGTGCGTTGTCAGTTTGTCTAGCCTGCAAATATTCGGAAATCAGGTCAAACATCATTTCCTCTTTCATTGCTGGATTGGAATATTTCCGAGCAATAGAATCTGCTTGGGCTTTTTGCACAAAGACATTCAGTACACTGTCTCCTCCGACTGTTCCTACATTGAAATTCTGTATGACATCGTTCAGCATTTCATCATAGGTCTGTTGCGGACGGGGAGTGTCACATGCAATAAACAGCAAGGCGAATGGGATTATCAAGTTGTTTTTCATTATCTTATATCGGACCAACTTATTCATAGGGGCTATATGAAGCCCCTATGAACACGTCGGTCCTTAGTTACTAATTCTTACCATAATTTATTCTCGGGATGCTCCTTTATTATGGACAAAATCCCCTCTTTCGTAAGTTCAGCCTCTTCTTCGCTTATATCTACGGCTCTCACTTGATAATCTACAACGGTATTTTCTTCAGTTACACAACTATAAATCCAAGCATTAAAAATTTTGTTCGGAGCATCTAAAAAAACGAAATAAATAAACATGCCTCCACCAATGAATGGCTCAGCGTTAAATATTGCAAATTTCCCCTTTAACGCAAATTTATAGGGCTCTAAAACTTCATCTTTAATTTCTCCTTTGTAACACGCATCAATGTATGTGCGTAAAGTACGGAAATAATCATTGTCGAACCAATCTTTTTCTGTCCAGTTTCCGAAACGGATGTCATTCAATCCTTTTGAAACATTGCTCGTGGAATCTGGTAATGTCTCAATATCGGTTTCTTCTGCAATTTGCTCTGCTGTGGAATCGGTTGTTCTTATTTCAATAGATTGTGTAGTAGATACTTGCTGGGAATGTCGATTTCCGCATCCTGTAATCAATAATACAAGTATCAGTATGTAGTTCTTCATGGTTAATGTTAGTAAAATCTTTGTGAAAAATATATCACCCTATTTTAGTTTCCAGCATTATAAATAATCGTCTGCTGTATTCGATTGAGTGCAATGATAATAAAAGAGGAGTCGCTGTTTCATCATATCAAAGATATTTTGCAGTGTAATCCATTTGTATTTATCTAGCCGAGCACTCATTTCAATATCTCCTGCAAGTAAATCCAACCATTGTTTATGAATTTTAGGCAATGAAGTTCGAACATTCGAATTTGCAGCCTTTAATAGATAACAATAGTATTTATCAATTAACCGTCGTAGTTTTACATAATAATATTTATCGCAGACTCCAATGTCATAGCGACTAATAGCCCTATGTTCTAAAAAAAATGCAGACGCATTTAGCCAAAGTGTATCTTGTGCAAATTCCAAAGACAAATTAGAATCATAAGCCCCATCTTCCACAGGCAATTCAACAATGGTTGACGTTATTCGTTCTTTGTATGGTTGATATATTCTTTCCAGTGTATCTACGAAAGCAACAAACTCATCGTCATAATATGCAATTGCTAAATTAAGTGGATGATGATAGTTTTCATAATATATTTGGGCTTTCTCTGTACATATATGCAATATAGAATCTAATGTATATTGTGTGTTTGTCCTGTTTAAATCTTCATTCAGTATTTCATCATTGCTTGTTTGTTGTATCCGATTCCCACACCCCACAAACAGTAAGGTGAAGATGGGGAGTAAGTAGTTTTTCATCTATTTAGTCGTTTTCTGTCCATCTTCTTATAAACTCCTTTACGTCGTTATATTGGTTGCAGCCATGCTTTGGCAGTTTCTCAAACACTTCGGCCGATTTTTGCAGCCTTGTCCAAATATCCAACACGTTCGTATAAATGCGCTTTCCCCTTATAGGTCATTGCTGTCATTTGGCTGACCTTTCCATATTTCTGTTCTGCGTATTCCAGCATATTGTCATATAGCTGCTGTGCGTTGTCAGTTTGTCTAGCCTGCAAATATTCGGAAATCAGGTCAAACATCATTTCCTCTTTCATTGCTGGATTGGAATATTTCCGAGCAACAGAATCGGTTTGCGTTTTCCGCACAAAGGCTATCAACACGCTATCGTCGCCTGTCGTTTCCTTATTTCTGCACAACGTCATTCAGCATTTCATCATAAGTTTGTTGTGACTAGGGAGTGCTGCACGAAACAAGCAATAGTGTGAATATTGATAATAAACAATTCTTCATAATTATAAGAGTGACGTATTTGGCGAGATTTCTCGACATATAGTCCCGTTCAAATTGTGTCACCTATCCTTGTAGCAACTGATAATTATTGCAGCTATATTGAGCATATTAAATACAATGATGAGTCCTGTCGATATAGATAATGATGTCAATAAGAAATAGGCAGCAACGCACAATCCAATAGGTAAGTACATCCCAATCTCGTTGTTGTCGTTTGAATATATGAAACATTGTATAATAAATGCATAGCCCGCTGCGAGAATACAATAAATCAATGCCTCGTGCTTCATCATATTTACAACAGGGGTATCGAGAGGGTTTGCATAGTTGGCAAATACAATGTCCTTAATAAGCCATCCGACTAAAACATAAATGGCTATGCCCAATACTGTTAGGAGGAATTTCTTCATGGGTTTTATTATTAGATTCTAATTATTCTGCTAATTGCAGCTGTCCATCCACATACATGGCATAATAGAATTTTCCATTATGCTTTACATTTTTTGTTTTGCTAATACGAATCATCTTATCCAATTTCATCAGTTGGAAACATTCATATTGAAAAATTACTCCTTTCGTTGGCTGTTCCTTGTATATTCCACGGTACATACTCAGCCAATGCTTTTCACTCCCGTTTTTCTTATAACGAATCTGCCCATCTGCAATAGTGATAAATGCGTTTTCTGGGTCATAGTTTCCATAAGGAGTTAAAACATACGCTATCCGATATGTTTTATAGGTTTGTGCTGAAAGAGTAGAACACGAGAGTGATAGAAATAGAACGACTAATAGTTTTTTCATGGTGGTTTTCATAATTAGGAAAGAGCCATTATAATAAAGCACATGACCAGAAAAATAATAGCTACTATTACTGCCGTTTTTCCTTCACTCCGTTCTTTTTCTTGAGCCCTTTGTGCTCTTTCAGCCCGCTGTTCGTATTCTGGAGTTCCTCTCTTCTGGTCCAACAACCAATTAGCATATCGTATCATGTCCTCAGCCTCTTTCTTGGTATGGGCAACTCCTATTTTCTCCCCGATTTTGTTATAGCATTCGTAAAACATCTGTTCAACCTATTAGTTTATCAATTTCTTGTTTTATCTTGGACATTACCATTTGATACGAGAAATTCCACGTGTACAAATCATATAATTTCCCATTCACCCAAGGTAATACCACCCGACTTTGTTGCGTAGCAGATAATTTATCCAACTCTTCCTGTATTGAATTGTGCATTTGTGCTATCCGTTGCAGGTACAACGATAACTCCTTTACGTTGTAGAGAGTTACCCCTCCGTCTCGGCAAAAGACTTCATCAATACCGTTTAACTGTAACAAAATGAATTTTGCTTGCTCTCGAATAGTATCTGCAATCTTATCTGCATTGGAGCGACCAAATAGTCCCATATTATTTATAGAGGATTTGAGTATTGCTAGCTATACATACGGGAGAAGCATCATTAATACCTTTTAACCTCCAATCTTTTTTCAAATAAAGAGTTTTCAATGATGCCATTTTGCATTGTAGAGGATAATCGCTATAAACAATAGTTTTAGGAATATAATGATTTAATTGAGTTGTACTTACGTCTAATGTTTCTATACGATTATCATCACAATCTAGATGGAGAAGTTGATAGTTCTTTGATAGATTTAGACTTGTAATTTCATTTGAAGAACACTTCAATACCTTAAGTTTAGGGTTGTTAGTGGTATCTAATACGCGAATCCCTGTCCCATATGGATTTCGTCTAATCATTACGCCATATATTGATTCTATCTGCAAATGCGCGTTATCGTAGCATTCTAATACCTCTAATTCGGGATTATTAGAAATATCTAAGTTGTTAAGATCATTATTGTAACAATATAAGTATCTTAAAGCACGGTTGTTGCGAACATTTAGTTCCGACAAACGATTTTCTCCACAATCTAAGTTTATCAATTTAAGGTTCTGGGAAATATCTAGGGTCGTTAATGAATTATGGGAGCATGATAACCATTCCAGGTTTTCAAAATATTCTATGCCAGATAAAGATGAAATGTCCATTCCATCACATCGTATTCCTTTAATGTCCTCAGTATTAAATATCGCCCCAAATTCATCATGAAGTGCTTGGCGAAATGCAGAATCTTTGATAACCCAATTCGATGATTCGGAAATAATCATAACAAATTCAATTATAGTTCTCATCTCAGCTCCCAGATGAGGGTAGTAAATAAAGAAAGCGCAGGGCTGGAGCTTTATTTTAGTGCGACAGGTCGTAGGAAACCTAATAGATAAAATAAGCAACAACCCCGCGCCGTATCCGTAAGGATATGACGGGAGAGTCATGCTACCTATTCTCTCTATTGTGCTATGAATTTCCTACGTTCGTCGCACGAGAATAAAGTTACACTTCCGTAATTCAATATGTCTCCCACAAAAGTAGAAAACTTATCTTGGAAATGCAACGGCATTGACCCTCATTTTTCGGGGATGTTGCAGATACAAATTTCGCCAAAACAAAGTTTTCCGACAACAGCAATTCGACTGGAAAAAGAACTTTGTTCTTCTGAATTTGAGCATGTCTGCACGAATCTCGACTTTACGCCTGCATAAACTCTGGAATTCGGCTTTTAAGGAATCTCAAAACCACGGATTTCGACTTTACGTCAGCATAAATTCCATATCCGTAAGTTGCAGATTTTGCAGCAAATCGTAATGTATAGATTGTGAATAATATAGCCATCTTGCTATGTATTAGTACGCTTTGTTTTGGAGGATAAGAAAATACCCCTGCCGTCATAAGACAGCAAGGGTATAACCTTGTAACTTAATTATATCATTTTAACATATTAATAAGTTCGTCTCTTTCTTTACAAGAATCCTCTATTTCTTTTCTTAAATCTATCTCTAGTTGAGGATTAAATTTATACTTTTTAATTAGCCTGTCTTTTTGTTTTTTGCTGATAGCACCCATGGACAGACATCGCGGTTTTTTTATATAACCGAGGATAAAACTGATTATAGTTAATATTATACTTGTAAGATTGAGACCCCATTTGCATATGATTAATGTAATAACACCTATAAGTACGAGGTATTTGGTACATATTAAAGCGCGAGAGAATTGTTTGTTCTTTCTCTCTATTCGCTCTTTATCCTGTAGGTGAACATCTAATTCTTTTTGAGCTTTTTTTATAAGTCTTGATATGGTATATAGTCGTTTTTTATAATTCTCTTGTCGCTCGTTTGCAGATTTATTTTCTAATGTGGATATGTGCAAACTTTGTTCTTGAAGCAAATCATCTTTTTCTTTATTTTCCCGCTCCAGTCTTTTTATCTCTTGCTTTTTAAGTTCTTTTTCCCTTATATGTTTTTCAAAATATTCTTCACTTATAATGTCATTAAGTAAATCTCCTACATTTGTCTCTGTAATTTCTTCTGGAGATTTCGTGTCGTGTCTATATCCTGCATATCGTGCAATAATATCTTCTTCTAATAGATTCCCGTCTTGAACTTCTTGTTGTAATTTTTGATACGCAGTCTGTACTTTATTATTAATTTGGGAAGATAGTAGAATTTTAGCCGACGCGACAATATCCAAACTAACTAAAGATAGATTGGAGCTGAATCCCTTGTTTAGTCTGAACCATATCCGATTAGTGATATATTGGATTGTTGTGGCAAGATACGTTGGTGCAATTTCTTTAAATTTATCGTCAGTAACCATATTGATAATTGCGCTCTTGCCTGTTAAAAGGACATATCTACAGTCGTCAAAATTTATATTATTTATGCCTTTTCGACAGATATTTACACAATTTAGCATTTTAATGTAATTGGAAATATCAGTTAAATCGTATTGAGGGTATTTTTGTTGAAAATATGATACCAAAGAAGATTCGTCAATGTTGTTGGCATTATATTGAGACTCATAATAAGACATCCCTGTTTCTTCTTTAATACCTAGGGTGTTATGCAAATATGATAAGAATTTTATCTTTTTATCCTCTACATCGCTTTTAGCCTCACAGTTACGAATAATATCTATCATTGCCTGTTTCCCTGGGATAGGTGCAGAGTTTTTTTCCACAATTATACTTGCTGCATTAAAGTAGTTATCAATATCAATGCGGGTATATTCAAAGTATTTTAACTTTATGATATCATGAGAAATATTTCCCTTTTTCTTATTAACTTCCTGGACTAGATTATAAAAATCATCAAATAATTTTTTATGTAAATCCCCATTGTATCCAAAAGCAGAGAATAAAATCTCAGTATCTAAGTATACAACTAATTGTGATCGCCATTCCCCTATGATAGATTTAGGCGAGGTCCATTTTAATCCAGAATATAATATAATACCTTCTTTAATTTCTGATAAAGTGCGCTGTATCTCAGCATTATGTAAATTATCGATAATATATGAACTAACGTAGCATGAATATTCATCGTTGTATGTGCGATCTAAGCATAATCCATATAATGCTATACATAATTTCCTTTTAATCTCCTTTTCGGTAGTCTTTTTATCAATATTCTTCGCACAAAAATATTGATACATTTTATCAATTAATGAATTGGCGTTGTCATTATAAATCTGAATCTGACGTGATATGTCATGCTGTAATTGCGTATCATTGAATTCATCAGTAATCAAGTATTTACCGTATTTGTCTTTGCGTAAAGATGTTTTCTTTCGAATAGTATGTGCTATAACTGCATCTGGAATATCAAAGTCGAAATCATCTTTCAGATAACCATTAATTTCAGTTTCAGAAAATGAAACTATATGGTGTTTGTAAAGGATATGTTTTATAAATATAGACAATACTTCATAAACATCTTTGTTGCTGTTATATAGCTCTCGGAATAATGCTAATGCTGCAAGTTTATAATTCTTATCCATATGTTTGTGTTTTTCTCAAAAATAAGAAAATACCTTTAAACAACCAACTGTAGTTAAAGGTATTTTCTTAGTTTGGCTATTCCACAAACCAACTGTATTCGGAATCTCCCTCCAAGGCACGACCGATTCCTGCAATCAGCTCCGTTGCATTCAGCGACCTGTCAAGGAAGGTATCGATGTAGCTGGACTTGTTGGCTCCCGTAAAGAGATTGTAGACCTTCCACAGGTCAATCTCGGGATTGTTCCCTCGTGAAAAGTGCTCGTCCGTGTAGTAAGCCTTTGCCACGGCATTGATGTGGCAGTCGGTAAACTCCATGGTTGGAAGCTGCCGTTTCTCGGCGGTGGGCAGGTATTGATACAAACGTGCCTTGCCAATCAACTGGGCGAACTGGTGTTCACTGAGCGATTGCCGCTGTAAGGCTGCCATCTGCTTAATGTGCCGTTCAGCATCGTATTGCTGGAACAACTGCAACGAAGCCTCAAACAAGTCCTGCACACTCATTACCCGCAACTCCCGCTTAAATCCGTCGGTCGATACACACAGGTTGCAGCAGACGAGGTTCTTGAAACCAATGAAGACCTTGAACTTCTCGACCGTCTTTTTCGAATAGAGATTTTCGTGGTTGTAGGCTCTTACTCCTCCAATCGAAAGATTGAGCCGATTGCCCGCCACCTCCTCATAAATTGAGGGAACCTCAAAGCAGAAGGCCATGCGCTCGTAATAGATGGTCTTGTCCGTCTCCAAGAGTTGATTTACGGGCTTGTGGATAGCCTCGGGGATCCGTCCCTTGATGATATGCGAGACGACAATGTCGGGCGTGTCGATGGCATCCTGTGGAAACAACCGATGAGCGGCATTCCAAACGGTCTCGATAAAACTCTGGTGGGAGATCGTTACCTCGTTGTCCTTGCTGAATACGGGAACGACACAATCGTTCTTCAGATGGGCCATATCGACAGGCTTGGTGTTGGCCTCGATAAAGTGACGGGTACGCGGTACACTCCCCAACGACACGATCGGCGTTACGGGACGTTCCTCTACGATGGTTGCCTCCTCCTCCATGGGGAGATTCACCCCTGCGGCAAATTCGGGATTAGGCTGAAAGGCTGGAAGCATGGCTGTGGAGGTTTTGCGTGGAGGGATTCGATTGCGCGGGCTGCGTCATGTTGCACCATTTGAGGATGGCTTGCCCCACGGCAGGAGTTATCGTGAACTCGGGACGACCCGTAAAGAGCCCCGTTCGGTCTTTGGAGGTGGTGGCCTTGTGGTTCATGGCGATGTCCAGCACGGCGGTGAACTCATAGTCCACGTTATCGCGCTGCACGGCCTTCAAGCCCACCTTCTCGGGCACCATTTTGCCGTTCTTGTCCGAGAGGACATAATCCTGCTTGGAGCGCATGGTGCAGATGATGTGACACGAGGAGTTGAGAATGCGTTGGATGAAGGCATTCTGACGGGGTGTGACCTTGGCCCAGTTGGCAAAGGAGTTGCCTTGCAGGTTGGCGTGGAAATCGAGCAGGTAATCCCAGCAATGGGAGATGCTGTCGATAACGATCACCTCGGCCCCCGCCTGTTCACAGATACCGATGGCCTCGATATAGGTCTCGGGGGAGTAGTCGGGCAGGGTGAGAACCTGATAATTGCCCAGATGAGCATAGAGATCGGCCGAACCGTTCTCGGAATCAATGACGGCAACACGAGACCAGTCGGAGGTCATGCCGTAAGCAATGAGGAGCGAGGAGTAGGTCTTTCCCGACCCCGAGGCTCCAGCCAGTGCCAGCCTCATTTTAGCTGCACGGCGCATGGATGGACGTAATTGCATAAAGCTACAAATTAGATGATGAATAAATAAATACACTCATCATCTGTCTGTTGCTTTTGTTATTTGTCTGGAAAAATCCCCGACAATCAGCCACAAAAAATCCCTCCCCGAAATTCGTTTTCCAGACCGAACTGGGGGAGGGGTGTTTTACGGGGTGTTGCAACGTGCGGAGTATAGTCATTTTTTCTCTGTTAAAACGGCCTTATCGCATCCATATATGCCGCATGCCAATTACTATACCATGTGATATTATCTTTTTGTGTAGTTATATTATTAACCTCAACATATACCTTTTTTTGTTTGCGGATGTATTTATCTTCACAACCATTTGCTACCCATTCGCTGGGGGATAAATCTTGCTTTTCATCAAAATCCCAAGTCGTAACCAAGTATCCAGAGTAAGGCTCAACATCGCTCGTGAATACAAAGTCGTCTATGGTAATGTCATATACATTTTTGAAACTTTGCACATTTAGTGGAATATCAGCTTGCTCCCTTTCAATAATGCCTTGCTTGATTTGTTCGTATTTATTTTGTTGCTCATTAGCGCCATTCTCTTGATAAGATGCTTGTTTTATGAACCCAATTACAAATACGGTAATGAAGAATACATTCAGTAAATAAGAGAAGATGTTGAAAACTTTTTTCATAAACGGACAATTAAGGGTTCAATGGATGGGGTAGTATTTGATGTTGATAGCGTGAGTTTATATGAGCTTATTCTTCTTGGCTATGCGTAAATGTAGTAAGATTTTATGGCATCTCAAAACCAATTCGTTAAAATTATTTTACGGTGTTAAATATCTATCGTGCTATATTAAAGTTCCCGACTCAATGTTTAAGGATATGGTAAAATATTGCTATATTTGTAAATAAACCTCACTTCTCATGAAAAAGTCTATATTTCTCATCCTTATTTCTTGTATGTCATTTTGCGCAACAAGAGCAGCCGCTCAATCTGTTGATTCGTTGCAAGTAGTTATTGATAGTTTGTCAGTAAAAGTAGCAAATCTTGAACAAGAATTAGCTTTTTTGAAAATAGATGCCGAAATAAATGATCTTGATACAGAAATAAGTATACGTTCGATAGAGGTTTCCAATATATTGACAAATCTTTACATAGGGGGATCCTCTGCAATATCGCAAATGCGAGAACTTTATAAAGCTCTTCAGGGAAATATTAAATACATAAAAGATAAAGTGGATTCATTGCAGGAACGTGTAAGTTCAAGTGAAGATTCATTTTCCGCTTTTAAGTATGTATCTTTATCGTTAAATATGATAGGGGTATTACAGTCGTATAGTAATTTGGAGGAACGTATGTCCATTATTGAGGATGCATTGTACTAATAGTAGGCGTGTTTGGTATTTACAACCACTTACGGGACTGGCTAACTATTTAGTCAGTCCTGTATTTCTAAAACTCAAATCCTCCAAACTCCTTTTTATCCTGTTTGTGTATCTCCATCACCTCCCGATACTGTTCCTGCATATCGAGCACCTTTATAAAGTAGGGAATGGAAACCTTCTCGGGTAATTGCGTGCAACGCTTGTTGAGTTGGTAAGTTAGACTTATCGGCTCCGTACTTGGAACGCCAACGGCATTGTACTTGGTAAGCAATACCGATAATGCCACCTTGTTTCGTCTGGGTGCTGCTACTCCTTTGGCTTTACAGAAATCGCATAGCTCCTTATAAATGGCAGCCTCTGTCTGCTTAATGACTGGCTGGATAAAGCAATCCGTCGTCAGTTCATAGCCCTTTGACTGTGGCTTTATAAGTCCAGTTTGTCGGCACTCTTCCAATAATGCCGAAACGGTGTTGCGAGACAGACCGAGTGCCTCGGCAATCTGGCTCTTGCTTCATTGGATGGTATTCGTATTGTTCAGGCAGATGGCCTTTAATAGAAGCAGGAATCCCGCCATCTTGGCGGAATAGTTCCTTGTAAAGAAGCCATTATCCAGTAGGAAGAAATCCTTTTTGACTGGCTTTATCTGGTAACTGTTTCGCTTGATAAATCCACGGACGGCATCTTCCTTAATGGCCGTTTGCACGGTAAGACAACCAGCCTCTTTGAGCCGTTTGACAACACGGCGGATGGTTCGTTCGTCCAGTCCTGTAAGAAAGGCCAGTTTTTCTTCGGTAATGTGAGAAATATTTGTCTTGTGGTCGGAGCAGCATTTGATGGTGGCTCATACATAAACATCGACAGGCTTACTGTTGCCCGTCTGAAACGTGATGATCGATTTGGGTATAGCAGTATAATTCATCGTTAGCAATGGAATTTTGAGGGTTAGTAAATAGAATCTCTTTTAAATGCAGCAGTTTTCGGAAACGGGCTACGCCATAGTGTTCTTTCGCCTGCTTGCGGTTTTCGAATCACTTGTGGTCTTTGACGTGGTAGTACATGGTCGGAACGACTTTATTAGGTAGTGTATAAGTAGGTAGTGTATATATAGGACACTTTTGAGCAGTTATCATAGGACAGTTTTAAGCAACTGCCTGCCTACTATCTGAACGGATTGAATCTGGAATCTCGGGGACGAACGGAATGCCTGCCCCGTCTTGGAATTGGATAAGCAAAAATACAAAAAGTTCAATAATTATACAAATATTTAACAAATTATTTAATGAGAAAATCCGTATCTTTGATACATCCGCTAAATTTTGCAGACGATGGATATTTACGAGTATGTACATTGGATTGGCAACACCATGTTTCCAGCCTACGAGATTGAAGAGGATGGAAAGGAGTATCAGGTAGACACCGCATGCACGCAGGACTTCATCATCGCGTATGAAAGAGGTCTCGACCTGTCGAAATTTCCATTTACCAAAGAACAGTTTCTGGAGAACAAGCCTGTTGTCCGTTCCTTGGAGGCATTGGGTATCGACATCGAAAAATTCTGGATGGCGCAGCTCTTCGTCTATAACCTGACGCAGAACCAGACCGAGCATGTAATGCTGCTTCCCGCATCATCTTTCGAGCAATTTCAGAACTTTGCCCGATATCTCCACTCCCATCCTGATGCCCAGATTCGAATTTGGCAAGGACGGGAGCACGGCGTGACCATTGACTCCCAGGAAGCGATACGGATGCTGGCTGCCCTTTTGGCAGAAAACTCTGCCAAGCTGTTTGACAGTTTGTCAAACAACATCCATTTCAAAATGGGTGATTTCTCGGTCAAACTCAAGAATTGCTACAAGATTACCTTCGTCGTCAAGTGTCTCTTTCCGTTTCTGGAGCATTTCAAGGAAGAGGACAAGCGAAGTTCCAATCCGAACAAAATCTCCTATAATCTGATGCTGCTCATCTCCCGAATCGTTTATATGTTCGGATATACGGACAACAAGAAATTCCTTGATAGTGACGAGAATATAAAAGGAATATGGCAGCGTTACAAAGACGAGGATTGGCACGTCTTGGGTCGGAATTTCTATTGAGTTAATCTTTCAAATTAGAGGGAAAAGGACGGTTAAGAACCGTCCTTTTTTGTGTCCATATAAGGGGTAGCAAAAATAGCACATTTTTCTGCTATCCGACAACAAGTTGCTTATCAGTGACTTATGTATGATTTTCGCAAGAGTTATCCATGCAATCGCGAACACAAGTTCCTTGACATACACCCCGCTTCTCGGTTGGGAGGGAGTATCCGAACCGAAAGGCCGAAGGTCGAATCGAACAATGGAACGAGGATGGGAGTTCGCCCAAGTCATCCTCGGCCCGTCCAACGAGTTGGCAAGAGCTCACCAGTCAGACCCGACGCCGAGAACCCAATATCAAAACCTTGAGGGTGGTATAGGGGAACCCTACTTATTGTAAAAACAAAATTTATAAATAACCTTAATACCTCGCGGGTGTATAGGCAAACCCGCACCTAAGATTATGAAAAGATTAATTCTTAGCTCGGACAACGAGAACCGCCAGTTCGCATTTGTAAAGGGTAACCGCCCGACCAATGCCAAGACCGTGAAGGCCAAGGAGAAATCGATGCAGGAGCATGGCCAGTTGTCGCCCATCACCGTCGTGAAGGGTGAGGATGTTTACCTGATGAACGGCCATCTGGTCGACCTGCAGGGACACGACATTCCCGACGAGCAGACAGAACGGTATTATGCCGTGGTGGATGGACAGCACCGAGTGGTTGCATGGATGAACTTGGGCCAGAACTTGGATGACCTCGTGATTTGTGAGGCGCTGAATGCCGAGATGGAGATTGCTGCCCTGATTGCCGAGATGAATATCTGTACGACCTCGTGGAAGGGTACCGATTATATGGCAGCTCCAGCAATGGCCCTGGCTGCAAAGAATGAGGTCTTTGATTTTGCCGTGGAGCTGCAGGGCAAGGGCTTCCCGCTGGCGACTATCTCCCTCTGGTGTACAGGTACAAATTCCCTCAAGCCGAAAGACCTTGTAGCCAGCATCAAGAACAAGGCTCTGCCGCGGGCATTTGTAGATGCAGGATGGTTCTACAGAAGCGTCAAGTGGTATGAGGCGGCCTCGGAACGGATTCCGAATGCGTTCCTGGCGAAAAAATATCTGATTACCTTCTTGATTAAGAAGTTTAACCATGCGGAGGACCCCATGCTGTTCAGCAGCCAGATGGAAGAGAAGTTGAGAAGCCTGACGGAGGAGCAGGTGAAAGAAATCATGAACCCCAAGACGGAAGAGGATGTTTCGCGGGAACAGGCGACCTATGACACACTGGAAAAGTACCTCGGGTAATGGAAACGCCGCATGTCATCAGAAGAAAGGAGGTCGGTTACCAACAGGGTCGCCGACCTCCCGATTCTTACAGCAGATGCCGCATGGCTTCGTCGATTTGCGCGTTCTCGAATGAATCGAGGTAGATTTGTGTGGTCGAGAGGTCGGAGTGTCCCAACGATTCGGAAATCAGTGCCACGCTTACTCCTGACCGTTTCAGGACGGTTGCGTATGTGTGGCGGGCAACGTAGGTCGTCAATGGGACCTCCAATCCAATCAGTTTTCCCAGCACCTTTAATTCCCGATTGATTTTTGCCAGAACCTTGTGTGTCCGATTGAAAATCTGTTGTGGTGTTCGATGGACATTTCGGTTGAGAATCGGAAAGATATAATCTTCTTTCGCATGGCCTGCCTTGCTGTACTTCTGGATAATCTGCAAGGCGTTCGGCACCAGCTGGAAGGATAGCAACTTCTGGGTCTTGTGTCGGGAGTAGTAGATTCTTCCGTCCACAATGTCACCATAGCGCAGGGTGGCCATATCCGTAAAGTTGATGCCTGCCGTAAAGTAAGAGAACAGAAAGATGTCCTTTGCAAATAGGGTGTATTCGGTTTTGTGTCTTGGCTCTATTTCCAATGCCATCAACTTCTGAATGTCTCCTTTCGTGATGGCACGCTTTCTTGTCCGAGTCCATAAACTGCCGACCTTGTACTTGGCAAACGGATTGACCTTTTGAATAAAGATTCCATCGGCAAGAGCCTTGTTGTAGGCGGCTTTGAGGATGGCGAATTTTGTGGCTATGCTGTTGCTGGCATTGTCGTTCTTCCGCAGGAACAGTTCGAAATCCCGCAAGAAGGTATGGTCAATCTCATCGAAACGGATATTGAGAGAACGGAATCGAGACAGATGAGAACACAGCACCCGATGCTTGCTGGCCGACGCGTATTTGCCGAGCGCTTCCAAGCGTTCGATTATCTGCTTCAGATAGTCGCCAACTGTGCAGTTTACCCGCTTGCCGTTTTGCCCGAATAGATTCTCAAGCGTGACGGGAAGCTCCATGATTTCCAGACGCTGGATTCGCTTCTCATACTCCTTGATTTTGGCTGTTATCTGGAACTGGATATTGTCCCTGTCGGGGCAGTCATCGGTCACCTTTTGCGCCTCTGCATCCCAATGTGCTGGGGCAACGGAGACACCCAACCCGATACTCTTTTTGCGCTTTCCCTGAAAGAAGAGGAGGCATAGGGGAGAGGTGGAATCCCTATAAACGATGTTCTTTCGGCATATAACCTTGAATGTCATTTGATTGCGTGTTATATGCAGTCGGAGGACGGACAGGCTCAATGCATACCCTATGCGTACCCTAATGCGTACCCTGTGCCCGAAAAAGGGTGTATTTTGAGGCTCAAAACCCGAAATCGTGATAGGGTAGAGAAAACAAAAAGAGCCGACAATCGATTGACTGTCAGCTCTTTTCTGGTGAACCCGCTGGGGCTCGAACCCAGGACCCCAACATTAAAAGTGTTGTGCTCTACCTGCTGAGCTACGGATTCTCCCGCGCCAAAAGGGAATTGCTTCCCGATTTTGGTGGTGCAAATGTAGGGAATATTTTTGTTTTCCCAAAATAAAACGATATTTTTGTACTGCCAAGAATAAAAAACTTAAGAAAAATAACCGTTAAATCCTACGATTCCTATGTGTAGAGCGCTTATTATCGGAGCCGGAGGCGTCGGTACGGTCGTGACGCAGAAGATCGCGGCCAATCCCGTCTTTTCGGATGTGATGCTTGCGAGCCGGACCAAGTCCAAATGCGACGCCGTAGCCGCAGCCATCGGCGGCAACCGCGTGAAGACCGCCCAGGTCGATGCCGACAATGTTGCGGAGCTGTGCGAGCTTTTCCGCGCCTTCAAACCCGATATCGTCGTGAACGTGGCCCTGCCGTATCAGGACCTCACGATCATGGATGCCTGCCTCGAGTGCGGCTGCAACTACCTCGACACGGCCAACTACGAGCCGCGCGACGAGGCGCACTTCGAGTACTCGTGGCAGTGGGCCTATCAGGACCGCTTCAAGGCCGCCGGCCTCACGGCCATCCTCGGCTGCGGTTTCGACCCGGGTGTCACGGCCATCTTCACGGCTTATGCCGCCAAGCACCACTTCGACGAGATCCACTACCTCGACATCGTGGACTGCAATGCCGGCAACCACGGCATGGCCTTCGCCACGAACTTCAATCCCGAGATCAACATCCGCGAGGTGACCCAGAAGGGCCGCTATTACGAGAACGGCGAGTGGGTGGTCACCGAGCCGCACGAGATCCACAAGCCGCTGAACTATCCCGGCATCGGCGAGCGCGAATCCTACGTGATCTACCACGAGGAGCTCGAGTCGCTCGTGAAGAACTATCCGTCGATCAAGCGCGCCCGTTTCTGGATGACCTTCGGCCAGGAGTACCTCACGCACCTGCGCGTGATCCAGAACATCGGCATGGCCCGTATCGACCCGATCCTCTACAACGGCGTCGAGATCGTGCCGATCCAGTTCCTCAAGGCCGTGCTGCCCGATCCCAAGTCGCTGGGAGCCAACTACCACGGGCAAACCTCGATCGGCTGCCGCATCCGCGGTGTGAAGGACGGCAAGGAGCACACCTACTATATCTACAACAACTGCGACCACGAGCAGGCCTACAAGGAGACCGGCACGCAGGCCGTGTCGTTCACGACGGGTGTCCCGGCCGCTCTGGGCGCCTCGATGTGGGCCAAGGGCCTCTGGCGCGGCGCCGGTGTCTTCAATGTCGAGGAGTTCGACCCGGATCCCTTCCTGGCCGAGCTGGGCGAGCAGGGACTGCCCTGGCACGAGCTGTTCGACGTCGATATCGAAGTCTGATGCTTCGCGGACAGCGGGACAGGCGCACCTCGCTTCCCTTCCGTATATGCTTTCGGGCGTATGGTCTTTCGGACCATGCGCCTGTTTTTTTGTATAAAAGACACTTTTTTTACCTTTATTTTGTATCATATATGATACATTTTATTATCTTTGTGACAGAATAAGGAATTAGAGTGCAAAAATTAACCTTTCATAACATGAAACGCATAGCTTGTATCGCCGGGGCGTTGTTGTTGATTGCGACGCCCTATTCGGGTCGGGCAGCCGGGGATGGCGACCGGTCCGAATTCAACCGCCACTGGTATCTGCAAGTACAGGCTGGAGCCGCTTATACGCTCGGGGAGACGAGTTTTGGGGATCTTGTCTCTCCGGCTGCGGCTCTCTCTGCCGGCTACCGTTTCTCGCCCGTCTGGGGGCTCCGTTTCGGTTTGAGCGGCTGGCAGGCCCGCGGTGCCTGGGCTTCGCCCGCATCGCCCTACGACTACAACTTCCTGCAGGGCAATGTCGAGGCCACGCTCGATCTGGCTAACCTCTTCGGACGTTTCAATCCCACACGCACGGTCAATCCCTACCTCTTTGCAGGTGTCGGGCTCAACTATGCCTTCAACAACGACGAGGCCGTTGCGCTCAACGACGCCGGCTACACGATGGACAACATCTGGTCCGACAGCAAGGCCTTTGCCGTGGGCCGCATGGGAGTCGGCGTGAATTTCCGGGTCTCGAACCGCGTGCAGCTGGGCCTCGAGGTGAATGCCAACATCCTTTCGGACAAGTTCAACTCGAAGAAGGCCGGCAACGTGGACTGGCACTTCAACGCACTGGCCGGACTCTCGATCCGCCTGGGCAAGAGCCACCGCAAGGCCGCTGCGCCCGCAGCCGTACCCGCAACTCCGGTCAAACCGGCCGAACCGGCGGAGACTCCGCAGGAGCCCGAAACGCAACCGGCACCCGAGCAGCCGGCGCCGACGCCTGCCGTCGAGAAGCCCCAGCCGCTCCGTGAGAACATCTTCTTCCGGATCGGTAAGACGAATATCCGCGAAGAGGAGCAGCCGAAGATCCGTTCACTGGTCGATTACCTGAAAAAGAATACCGCAGCGACCGTCCGCATCACGGGTTACGCCGACGCCGCTACGGGCAGCCAGCGCCGCAATCTCCAGCTTTCGGAGCAGCGCGCCCGCAACGTTTCCGATGCCCTGCAGCAAGCCGGCATCCCGGCCGACCGCATCAGCATCGACTACAAAGGCGACACCGAGCAACCGTTCTCTACGGCTGTGGAGAACCGAGTGAGCATCTGCATTGCCCGGTAGTAGGCCTTAACAGCCCGTTTTCGAGCAACGGCGACGGAATCCCCGTCGCCGTTGCCATTTCCTCCCCGCAACGGATGCCCGAGGGGTAAGTATAAATACCTATTTCGCCGAGCGCCACGGGATTTTCCCCGCCAGGCAGGGGTGCGGATCGCGATGAAATTGTTACATTTGTCCCTGTTTTTGAACGGAACTTCCCAACGATGATTGACTTTCTGAAACTGCCGTCCCCGTGCTATGTGCTCGACGAGACGCTGCTCGATGCGAATCTGGCCCTGATCGACCGCGTAAGGCGCGAGTCGGGCGCCGAGATCATCGTCGCATTGAAGGCCTGCGCCATGTGGAGCATCTTCCCCGAACTGGCGCGCCACTCCGACGGAGCGACGGCGAGTTCCGCGGCCGAGGCCCGGCTCGTCTTCGAAGAGTTCGGCCGATCGGCCCATACCTATGCCCCGGTCTATACCGACCGCAACTTCGACGAGATCCTGCGCTGCAGCGACCACATCACCTTCAACTCCCTCTCCCAGTTCGAACGCTTCGGACAGCGGGCCCTGATCAACGGCATCTCGTGCGGTCTGCGGATCAACCCGGGCTATTCGCCCGTCGAGACCGACCTCTACAACCCGTGCGTCGCCGGCTCGCGTCTGGGCATCACGCCCGAACAGCTGCGCGAACTCCCCGAGGGCATCGAGGGACTCCATTTCCACGTCCTCTGCGAATCGCGCCCCGAGCACCTGCGGCTGGCCCTTGAGGCCGTCGAGCAGCGCTTCGGCCACCTGCTCGACCGCGTCAAGTGGCTCAACATGGGCGGCGGCCACCTGATGACGCACGCCGACTACGACTGCGATGAGCTGATCGCCCTGCTGCGCGAGTTCAGGTCGCGCCACCCCCACCTGCGGCTGATCCTCGAACCGGGCAGCGCCTTCACCTGGCGCACGGGCTATCTGGTCTCGACCGTCGAGGACATCGTCGAGAACGGCGGCGTGCGCACGGCGATGCTCGACGTCTCGTTCGCCTGCCACATGCCCGACTGCCTCGAGATGCCCTACAAACCGGCCATCGTCGGGGCGCACGAACCCGCCGAGGGAGAGCCCCGCTGGCGGATGGGCGGCACGAGCTGCCTGGCCGGCGACTTCTACGGCGACTGGGCCTTCGACCACGAGCTGAAGGTGGGCGAGCGCATCGTCTTCGAGGACATGATCCACTACACGATGGTCAAGACCACGATGTTCAACGGCGTGCAGCACCCTTCGATCGTCATCGTCCGCCGCGACGGCCGCACGGAGGTGATCCGCGAGTTCGGCTACGAGGACTACAAGAACCGGATGTCATAAATAAACAAACAAGCATACGATTTACATGGAAACATTTACACCTACGTCCTACACGCTCGAGTGCGTCGCCACGGGACGCGAGTTCGAGGACACGGGCTGGATCCTGACCGATCCGCAGTGCAAGGAGCCTTCGCTCGTGCGTGCACGCTATGCCAAGCGTCAGCTCGACGTGAAACCGGCCGAATGGGGCCTCTACCGCTACGCCGACTGGCTGCCCGTGCGGCGCATGCTCAAGGGGTCGTCGGCCCCGGTGACCTACCGCAGCAAGGGACTGGCCGAGCACCTCGGCCTGAGCAACCTGTGGATCACCTTCAACGGCTACTTTCCCGCCATCGGGGCCACGATGACCACCTGCTCGTTCAAGGAGACCGAGGCCTACAGCGTCTGCGGCCGCATTCCCGAGGATGAGAAGCGCGTGCTCGTGGTGGCCTCGGCCGGCAATACGGCCCGCGCCTTCGCCAAGGTCTGCTCCGACAATAACATTCCGCTGCTGCTGTCGGTTCCCTACGACAACATCGGCGCCCTGTGGTTCGACGCGCCGCTCAACCCCTGCGTGAAACTGATCTCGTGCGCCCCGGGCGGCGACTACTTCGACGCCATCTACCTGAGCGACCTGGCCCTCAAGGGTCCGGGCTTCTATGCCGAGGGCGGAGCGAAGAACATCGCCCGCCGCGACGGCATGGCCTGCACCGTACTCTCGGCCGTGACGGCCATCGGCCGCATCCCGGACTACTATTTCCAGGCCGTCGGCAGCGGTACGGGCGCCATTGCGGCCTGGGAGGCCAACCAGCGGCTGATCGCCGACGGACGCTTCGGGCAGAACACCATGAAGCTGATGGTCTCGCAGAATGCGCCGTTCGTCCCGATGTACGACGCCTGGCAGGCCGATTCGCGTGCGATGCTTCCCTATGACGAGGACAAGGCGCGGCGCGACGCGGAGATCATCGATGCCAAGGTGCTGTCGAACCGCCATCCGCCCTACGGGATCCGCGGCGGCCTCTACGATGCGCTGAAGGCCACCGGCGGCGACATCTTCGTGGCGACGAACGCCATGGCGCGCAAGGCCCGCAAGCTGTTCAAGGAGCTCGAAGGGGTCGATATCTACTCGGCCGCGGGCGTAGCCACGGCATCGCTCATCAATGCGGTGGCGGCCGGCAAGGTCGAGCGCGACGCCACGATCATGCTCAACATCACGGGCGGCGGCGAGGAGCACTTCCAGCAGGGCAAGGAGCTCTGGTACCTCAAACCGAGCCACGTCTTCCCGCTCGATCCCGACGCCGACGAGGTTGTGGAGCGGGTCGAGACACTCTTCGCGTGATCGAATGATGCGAAAGCCTTGACTTTCGAAAAAAAAGCATATCTTTGCGACGGCTTGAACCGGGGGCATGCAGCCGGCCCCGGTCCGGGCCGTCGGTTTTTTTAATGTATTACCCAAACTAATTTCAACGGACAAATGGAACACATCCAGACAGAACAGCATCTTCCGGGTGGTCGCTGGCGTCGCTGGAACCGCAAGGGCTGGTCGGCCTTTGCGAGCATGCACCGCAGCGTGACCATCGGGGTCCTCGCTGTCGGGATGTCGATCCTGCAACTCGGTGTGCGAACCGCCACCGCGCAGAATGCCGACACGACCGCCGTCCTCCGGACGCTGCGGATCGAAGAGGTCGGCATATCGGGGAGCCAGACCTCCCCGACGCGGAACGCGCAGTCGCACACCCCGCTTTTCGACCGGAAAAGCCTCTATGCCGAGCCCGTCCAGACTCTGGAATCGGCACTGCGGCTCTCTCCTTCGGTCGATATCCGCGAACGCGGAGCGAAAGGTGCGCAGGCCGACATCTCCGTCAGAGGAGGCTCATTCGACCAAACCATGGTATTGCTCAACGGGATCGACTTCACGGATGCGCGCACGGGACACCAGTCGCATTCGCTTCCGGTCGATCTCGATTGCATTTCGGGCGTCGATCTGATCGACGGCGTACCGGGAGTCGGCGCCTATGCCGGCGCGGTCAATATCCGCACGGCGCCGTTGCGGCCGCGCTACCTCCGCTTCGAAGGAAGCGGCGGACAGTACGGCTACGCCTACGCCAACCTCTCGGGCGGCGTTACCGACGGCGGCATGACGCTCTTCGGGGCGGCTTCCTACCGCCGTAGCGACGGCTACCGCCACAACACCGATTTCGACACCTACAATGCCTATGTGCGAGGCACCTTCCAGACCCGACGGGCCGGGCTGTTCGACTTCCAGGCCGGTTACCAGAACCGCGCCTTCGGCTCGAACGGCTTCTATGCGGCCTACAACCCCGAGCAGTGGGAGCACACCTCGACGGCGCTGGCATCGCTGCGTTGGCAGCAGAGCGTCGGTCGCTTCACCTTCGGGGCCTCGGCGAGCTACCGCAAGAACTTCGACCGCTACGACTGGACCCGCGGCACGGCGCTCAACCGCCACAACACCGACAACGTCGGTGCCCGGCTGTGGGGCGACCTGGCGTGGGCGGGCGGCGTCACGACGCTCGGCGGCGACTACGGCTACAACCACATCTTCAGCACGAACCTGGGATTCAAGCTTCCCGAGCCGCACGGCGACTACACGCATGCCGACTCCCGCCATACGGGCAACATCTGGCTGCGCCACGCCAAACGCTGGCGCAGGTTCGATGCCTCGGCCTCGGCGGGCGTGAGCCTCACGCCCTACGGCACCTCGGCGCTGTGGAACATCGACGGAGGCTGGAAACCCTCCGAGTCGTGGCATGTCGGCCTGGGGGCTTCGCAGTCGATGCGTCTGCCGACCTTCACGGACCTCTACTACTCCTCGCCGGCCCAGATCAACAACCTCGACCTGACGCCCGAGCACGCCGTGACGTTCCGCCTCGGCGCCGACTACGCCCGCGGAGTGTGGAGCGCCTCGGTGCAGAGTTACTATCGCCTCGGTCGCGATATCATCGACTGGGTGTGGTACGACGACATCCCCTCGAACCCCGAGGCCTGGCGCGGCAAGTGGCACTCCGAGCAGACGAGCCGGCTCAACACCTTCGGTCTCGAAGTCTCGGGCGGCTACACCTCCGGGACGGGATTCCTGCGCCGTGTGACACTCTCCTACGGATACATCACGACCGACCGCCGCGAGGACATCGTGGCCAAGAGCGCCATGGACTTCATGCGCCACAAGGCGGCGCTGTCGGTCGGCGTGCACTTCCTGCGGCGCATGTCGCTCGTGCTGACCGGATCGGTCTATGACCGCAACGGTGAATACACTTATTATCCTGTCGTGGGCGACTCGTCGCAGAGCGAACCGCGTGCGTTCGAGCCCTACTTCCTGCTCGACGGACGCCTCCAGTGGGAGAAAGGGTGGTGCCGCCTCTACGTCGATGCGACGAACATCACCGACTCGCGCTACTGCGACATGGGCGGCATTCCGCTGCCCGGCTTCTGGTGCATTGCGGGCGTCACGCTGACCTTCGGGCGCTGACGCCTCCCGATCCCTCCCTTTCCGGCTGCAACCCTTCGGGTCCGGATCCCGCACCGCGGGGTCCGGACCTTTCGTTTCGACCCTCCGGAACTTTCTGTTTTTGGCCTTCTGTGCGTTTTTCTCTTACTGATCGTAGTTTTTGTCACGAAAAAACGGTATATTTGAAGCAAAGAATTTCTAAACGCACACGATATGGAGAAACGAATCGTCGAATGCGTTCCCAATTTCAGCGAGGGACGCGACAAGGCCGTGATCGACGCGATCACGGCGGCCATCGTACAGTCCGGCGGCGTGAAGCTGCTGGATGTGGATCCGGGCGAAGCGACCAACCGCACGGTCGTCACCTTCGTCGGCTCACCCGAAGCGGTCGTCGAGGCGGCCTTCGCCGGAGTCCGGCGCGCTGCCGAACTGATCGACATGCGCCACCACAAGGGGGCACACCCGCGCATGGGTGCCACCGACGTCCTCCCGCTGATCCCCATCTCGGGCATCACGCTCGAGGAGTGCGCCGAGCTGGCCCGCACGCTGGCCCGCCGCATCGCCGACGAACTGCGCATCCCGACCTACTGCTACGAGGCCTCGGCCCTGCGTCCCGAGCGGCGCAACCTGGCCGTCTGCCGGGCCGGCGAGTACGAGGCGCTGCCCGAGAAGCTCGCCCACACCGACACGGCTCCCGATTTCGGGGCCCGTCCCTTCGATGAAGGGGTGGCCCGCACGGGCGCCACGACGGTCGGTGCGCGCGACTTCCTGATCGCCGTCAATTTCAACCTCAATACCACCTCCACGCGCCGCGCCAACGCCATCGCCTTCGACGTGCGCGAGAAGGGCCGGCCGGTCCGCGAGGGCAACCCGATCACCGGAAAGATCGTCAAGGACGCCGAGGGCAATCCGGTGATGCGTCCCGGAACGCTCAAGGCCACGAAGGCCATCGGCTGGTACATCGAAGAGTACGGCATTGCCCAGGTCTCGATGAACATCACCGACATCTCGGTCACGCCGCTGCATGTGGCCTTCGACGAGGTGTGCCGCAAGGCCGATGCCCGTGGCGTCCGCGTCACCGGCACCGAGATCGTGGGGCTCGTTCCCAAGCGGGCGCTGCTCGAGGCGGGCCGCTACTTCCTGCGCAAGCAGCACCGCTCGACGGGTATCGCCGAGGAGGAGATCATCCGCCTGGCCGTGAAGTCGATGGGGCTCGACGACCTGAAGCCTTTCGACCCGAAGGAGAAGGTGATCGAATACCTGCTTGAAGCGGAGGATCAGAAGAAGCGGCTGATCGACCTCACGTGCAAGGGATTTGCCGCCGAGACCGCGAGCGAATCGCCCGCTCCGGGCGGCGGTTCGATCTCGGCCTACATGGGAGCGCTCGGCGCCGCCCTCGGAACGATGGTCGCCAACCTCTCGTCGCACAAGGCCGGCTGGGACGACCGCTGGGAGGAGTTCTCCGACTGGGCCGACCGCGGCCAGGCGCTGCTCGCCGAGCTGCTGCACCTGGTGGACGAGGACACGGAGGCCTTCAACCGGATCATGGCCGTCTTCGCCATGCCCAAATCGACCGACGAGGAGAAGGCCGCCCGCAGTGCGGCCCTGCAGGAGGCCACGCTCTACGCCACGGAGGTTCCCCTGCGGACGATGAAGGCCGCCGTGCGGGTCTTCCCGCTGGTGCGCGCGATGGCCGAGACGGGCAATCCCAATTCGGTCTCGGATGCCGGAGTAGGGGCCCTCGCAGCCCGCAGCGCCGTGCTCGGGGCCTGCCTGAACGTGAAGATCAATGCCGCGGGCCTGAAGGACCGCGAGCGGGCCGGGGCGCTGGTCGCCGAGGCCGAATCCATTGCGGCCGACGCCGTCCGTCTGGAGACGGAGGTGCTGGCCATCGTAGAAGAAAAGATAAAATAGCCGACCATGACACTCGCCGAATTCCAAGCCGACATCCGCGCAGGCATCCCCGACCGGCTGCCCGCCGCGAAACCCTATGACAAACAGATCAACCACGCACCCAAGCGCAAGGATATCCTCACGCCCGCCGAGAAGGAGCTGGCCCTGCGCAACGCCCTGCGCTACTTCCCGGCCAAGCACCATGCGGTGCTGGCCCGCGAATTTGCCGCCGAGCTGCGCAAGTACGGACGCATCTACATGTACCGCCTGCGTCCCGACTACGAGATGTATGCCCGCCCGATCGACGAATACCCGGCCCGCTGCCGGCAGGCGGCGGCCATCATGATGATGATCCAGAACAACCTGGACAAGGCCGTGGCGCAGCATCCCCACGAACTGATCACCTACGGCGGCAACGGGGCCGTATTCCAGAACTGGGCACAGTACCGCCTGACAATGAAGTACCTCTCGGAGATGACCGACCGCCAGACGCTCGTCATGTACTCGGGCCATCCGCTGGGTCTCTTCCCGTCGCATCCCGACGCCCCGCGCGTCGTGGTCACCAACGGCATGGTGATCCCCAACTACTCGAAGCCCGACGACTGGGAGCGGATGAACGCCCTCGGCGTCTCGCAGTACGGACAGATGACCGCCGGCTCCTACATGTACATCGGCCCGCAGGGCATCGTGCACGGCACGACGATCACGGTGATGAACGCCGCACGCAAGCGTTTCACGGCCGACCGCCGCGACGCCCGCGGCATGCTCTTCGTCTCGTCGGGCCTCGGCGGCATGTCGGGCGCCCAGCCCAAGGCGGGCAACATCTCGGGTGTGGTCTCGGTCATCGCCGAGATCAACCCCAAGGCCGCCCGGAAGCGTTACGAGCAGGGATGGGTCGATGAACTGCATGAATCACTGGATGAGCTGATCGAGCGTATCCGCAAGGCCGTCAGCGCAAAAGAGATCGTGTCGCTGGCCTATGTGGGCAACGTCGTGGACCTCTGGGAGCGCCTCGCCGCCGAGGAGATCCCCGTAGACCTGGGTTCCGACCAGACCTCGCTGCACAACCCCTGGGCCGGAGGCTACTATCCCGTCGGGCTGAGCTACGAAGCCTCGAACAAGATGATGGCCGAGGAGCCGACGCGCTTCCGTGAGTGCGTGCAGGAATCGCTTCGCCGTCAGGTCGATGCCATCAACAAGCTCACCTCGCGCGGCATGTACTTCTTCGACTACGGCAACGCCTTCCTGCTCGAGGCCTCGCGCGCCGGGGCCGCCGTGATGGGCGAGGGCGGACGCTTCCGCTATCCCTCCTACGTGCAGGACATCATGGGTCCGATGTTCTTCGACTACGGATTCGGGCCGTTCCGCTGGGTCTGCACCTCGGGCAAGTCCGAGGATCTGGAGACGACCGACCGGCTGGCTGCCGAGGTGCTGGAGGAGATCCGCCGCACGGCGCCCGCCGACATCGCCGGTCAGCTCGACGACAACATCCACTGGATCCGCGAGGCGGGCCGCAACCACCTGGTCGTCGGTTCGCAGGCACGCATCCTCTATGCTGACTGCGAGGGCCGCACGAAGATCGCGCAGGCCTTCAACCGGGCAATCGCCGACGGCCGCATCTCGGCACCCGTCGTGCTGGGCCGCGACCACCACGACGTCTCGGGCACCGACTCGCCCTACCGCGAAACCTCGAACATCTACGACGGCTCGAACCTGACGGCCGACATGGCCGTGCAGAACGTCATCGGCGACGCCTTCCGCGGCGCAACGTGGGTCTCGATCCACAACGGCGGCGGCGTCGGCTGGGGCGAGGTGATCAACGGCGGCTTCGGCATGGTGATCGACGGCTCGGAGGATGCCGACCGTCGCATCCGCGAGATGCTGTTCTGGGACGTGAACAACGGCATCGCCCGCCGCAGCTGGGCCCGCAACGAAGGGGCCGTGGCGGCCATCCGCCGCGAGATGGAGCGCACCCCCGGACTGGAGGTTACGCTGCCCAACTCCGCCGACGACGACATCATCCGCAATGCATTGAACGATAACGAATAACAACTGCTACCCGATATGGAACATCATCTGATCTCCGCGGAGCGCCTGACCATCGCCCGCGTGCGCGAAATCCTCGAACGCCGCCTTCCGCTGGCTCTGAGCGATGACGCCCGGCAGCGAATCGTCCGCTGCCGCGAATACCTCGACCGCAAGATGGAGCACCCCGAGCGGCCGATCTACGGCATCACGACGGGCTTCGGCTCGCTGTGCGACATCTCGGTCGGCCGCGACGAACTCTCCCGGCTGCAGCGCAACCTCGTCATGTCGCACGCCTGCGGCACCGGCGAGCGCGTGCCGTCGGAGATCGTGCGGCTCATCCTGCTGCTCAAGATCCAGTCGCTCTCCTACGGTTACTCGGGCGTACAGCTTCGGACCGTCGAGCGGCTCGTCGAGTTCTTCAACCGCGACATCCTGCCGGTCATCTACCAGCAGGGATCGCTCGGCGCATCGGGCGACCTGGCGCCGCTGGCCCACATGAGCCTGCCGCTGCTGGGACTGGGCGAGGTCGAGGTCGGCGGGGTAGTGCGCCCCGCAGCCGACCTGCTCCGCGAACTGGGCTGGGAACCCCTCGAACTCCAGTCGAAGGAGGGTCTGGCGCTGCTCAACGGCACGCAGTTCATGAGCGCCTACGGCGTCTGGTCGCTCATCGCCGCACAGCGGCTGAGCGAGTGGGCCGACCGCATCGGGGCCCTGTCGCTCGACGCCTTCGACGGACGTATCGAGCCCTTCTGCGATCAGGTGCACCTGATCCGCGCCCACAGGGGGCAGCTCACGACGGCCCGCGCCTTCCGCCGCCTGCTCGAGGGCAGCGAGCTGATCGCCCGGCCGAAGCAGCACGTGCAGGATCCCTACTCGTTCCGCTGCATCCCGCAGGTCCACGGCGCCACGAAGGATACCATCGACTATGTCGGTCAGGTACTCGAGACCGAGATCAACTCCCCGACGGACAACCCGACGGTCTTCCCCGAGGAGGACATGGTCGTCTCGGCGGGCAACTTCCACGGGCAGCCGATCGCCCTGGCGATGGACTTCCTGGCCATCGCCGTGGCCGAGCTGGGCAACATCTCCGAACGGCGCATCTACAAGCTGATCTCGGGGGCCCGCGACCTGCCGAAGTTCCTCGTGGCCAATCCGGGGCTGAACAGCGGCTTCATGATCCCGCAGTACACCGCAGCGTCGATCGTCAGCCAGTCAAAGGGGCTCTGCATGCCCGCCTCGGTCGATTCGATCCCCTCGTCGCAGGGACAGGAGGACCACGTGAGCATGGGTTCGAACGCCGCGACGAAACTGCGCCGCGTGGTGCTCAACACCGAGCGGGTGCTGGCCATCGAGCTCTTCAACGCCGCCCAGGCCCTCGAGTTCCGCCGCCCGGCCCGCACGTCGCCCGAGTTGGAGCAGCTGGTGGCCGACTACCGCCGCCGCGTGCCGTTCATCGACAACGACGAGGTGATGTATCCCCACATCGCCGCGTCGGTGGAATTCCTGCGTGAGCGATGAAACTGCTGGTCAAAAACATCGGACGGATCGTCGGCATCGAGACGGAGGGCCGCCTGCGCCGCTGCGGTGCGGAGATGGACCGCCTCGACACGCTCGAGGATGCCTGGCTGCTGACCGACGGGGAGCGCATTGCGGCGTTCGGCCGCATGTCGGATCTCGGCGAGACGGATGCCGACCGCATCGTCGATGCCGCGGGCGGGATGCTCTTCCCGTCGTTCTGCGACTCGCACACCCACCTGGTCTACGCCGGGAGCCGCGAGCAGGAGTTTCTGGACAAGATCAACGGCCTTTCGTATGAGGAGATCGCACGCCGCGGAGGCGGCATCCTGAACTCCGCCGACCGGCTGCACGAAACCTCCGAGGAGGAGCTCTACCGGCAGGCGATGGAGCGTATCCGCGAGATCATCGCCATGGGTACGGGCTGCGTGGAGATCAAGTCGGGCTACGGTCTCTCGACCGAAGACGAGCTGAAGATGCTGCGCGTCATCCGGCGCATCCGCGAGACGTCGCCCCTCGAGGTGCGGGCCACCTTCCTCGGGGCCCACGCCGTGGCGCGGGCCTACCGGGGCCGGCAGGGCGAATATGTCGATCTGATCTGCCGCGAGATGCTGCCGGCCGTGGCCCGCGAGGGGCTGGCCGACTTCATCGATGTCTTCTGCGATGCGGGCTTCTTCACCGTGGAGGAGACCGAGCGGATGCTTGCCGAAGGCCGGCGCTACGGACTGCGGGGCAAGATCCACGCCAACGAACTGGCCGTCTCGGGCGGTGTGCAGGCCGGTGTGCGCTGCGGCGCGCTGTCGGTGGACCACCTCGAGCGGAGCGGGGCCGAGGAGATCGAGGCGCTCCGCGGCTCGGAGACCATGCCGACGCTGCTGCCCGGTGCCGCCTTCTTCCTCGGGATGAGCTATCCGCCCGCCCGCGAAATGATCCGTGCGGGGCTGGGCGTAGCCCTCGCTTCGGACTACAACCCCGGCTCGTCGCCCTCGGGCAACATGCGCATGGTCGTGGCGCTGGCCTCGATCCGCATGCGTATGACCCCGGCCGAGGCGATCCATGCCGCTACGCTCAACGGCGCCTATGCCATGGGGCTGAGCGACCGTTTCGGAAGCATCACCCCGGGCAAGACGGCCAACTTCTTCCTGACCAGGCCGATGCCGTCGGTCGAGTTCTTCTCCTACGCCTACCAGACACCGCTCATCGATCGGGTCTTCCTGCGGGGCGAAGCGTGCGGCAGTGCGGTCCCGGCCTGATTTTTGAGGACCGGAAGACAAGATGACAAACAAGTTGTACCTGTTCTTGGCGCTCCTCTGCTGTTGCGCGGGAACCCCATTGAACGCACAGACCATGAAACCGCTGACACCCGAAGAGAAACGGGTCATCGAACAGAAGGGAACCGAAGCCCCCTTCTCCGGAAAGTTCTACAACCACCGCGAGGCGGGCACCTACATCTGCCGCAAGTGCGGCGCGCCGCTCTACCGCTCGGCCGACAAGTTCGACGCGGGATGCGGCTGGCCGAGCTTCGACGACGAGATCCCCGGGGCCGTGCGCCGCACCCCCGATGCCGACGGCGTGCGTACGGAGATCACCTGCGCCCGCTGCGGCGCCCACCTGGGCCACGTCTTCCTGAACGAGGGCTTCACGCCCAAGAACACGCGCCACTGCGTGAACTCCGTCTCGCTGGAGTTCCTTCCCGAAAAGAAGGAGGCGGCCTCGCCGGCTCCGGCCGAGGAGACGGCGATCTTCGCCGGAGGGTGCTTCTGGGGTGTGGAGTACATGCTCTCGAAGCGTCCCGGAGTGCTCGACGTCGAATCGGGCTACATCGGCGGCCACAAGGACCATCCGACCTACGAGGAGGTGCGCAGCCACACCACGGGACATGCCGAGGCGGTGCGCGTGCGCTTCGACCCGAGCCGGATCGGCTACGAGGAGCTCGCACGGCTCTTCTTCGAGATCCACGACCCGACGCAGGCCGACGGGCAGGGCCCCGACATCGGCGACCAGTACCGCTCGGAGATCTTCTACACGACCCCCGCACAGCGCGACATCGCCCTGCGGCTGATCGACACCCTCCGCTCCAGGGGCTACGACGTGGTGACGCGCGTGACGCCCGCCACGACCTTCTGGCCCGCCGAAGGATACCATCAGGACTACTACGACCGCAAGGGGACACAGCCCTATTGCCACAGCTACACGAAGCGCTTCTGATCCGGCGGCAACAACTCCGGAAGCGGTGACGGAACCCCGTCGCCGCTTCTCTTTTTTTCGTATCTTTGCCCAAACGAAAGAAAAAACCCCGAAACCGCATGGAACGTATCCAAGGAACCGCGTGGGCGATCGTCTCCTCCGCTACATTCGGCCTCGCGCCGCTCTTCACCCTGCTGCTCATCGGCATGGGCTACTCGTCGTTCGAGGTGCTGTCCTACCGCTGGGGCGTCGCGTCGCTCTGTCTGGGAGGTTGGGGGCTTGCAACCGGCTGCAACTTCCGACTCGGACGGAAGGAGCTCCGCACGGTCTTCGTATTGAGCATCTTCCGGGCCGTGACGTCGTTGAGCCTCGTCGTCGCCTACCAGATGATCGCCAGCGGCGTGGCCTCGATCATCCACTTCATGTACCCGCTGGCCGTAGCGCTCGCCATGGTCTGCTTCTTCCGCGAGCGGGGCTCGGCCGTGACCTTCGCGGCGATCGGGCTCTCGATCGTGGGCGCCGTGCTTCTCTCGTCGGGCAGCGTCGGTATGGCGCGCGGCAATGCACTGCCCGGAACCGCTGCTGCCGTCGTGTCGGTCTTCTCCTACGGCGGCTACATCGTCGGCGTGCGCCGAAGCCGCGCCGTGACAATTCCCTCTACCGTGCTGACCACCTACGTCATGGCCTTCGGAGCGCTCTTCTTCCTGATCGGCGCTAGCCTAACGGGCGGCATCCGCCTCGAGACGGAGCCCCGTGCCTGGCTCTCAATCCTCGGCCTCGCCCTGCCGGCCACGGCCCTGTCGAACATGGCGCTCGTGCAGGCGATCAAGAAGATCGGTCCGACGCTCACCTCCGTATTCGGCGCCATGGAGCCGCTGACGGCCGTCGTGATCGGCATCACCGTATTCGGCGAGCCCTTCACGTGGCGGAGCGCCGCGGGCATCGTGCTGATCGTCTCGGCGGTCCTGACGGTGATCCTGCGCAACGGCCGCAGCGGGGCCTGAAGCCGCCCGCCTGCACAGCGCCCGCTGCACGGACATTGCGTCTTCCCATTAAGGCGTCTTCGGAAAAAGAGAATCGGCGCTCCCCGAAAGCGGGGAGCGCCGACCGTTTGCCCAAGAGCCCGTTCAGAGCATGAATTCCATCAGGATGGGGTAGTGATCCGAGATGTAGGGCGCTCCGTAGTTGCCGTCCAGCGTGGCAAAACGCAGGCAGCGGAGCCTGCCCCGGAAATAGAGGTGGTCGATCACGATCGTGTCGGGTGCCGAGCCAAAGCCGTTGAACGTCCCCTTGTCATCACTCCGGGACGCCTTCTCGCGCGCGGACTTCATGCTGCTTTTCAGCGGCTTGAAGATCGGGCTGTCGGTCGGCGTGTTGAAGTCGCCGCCCAATACCGCGGGGGCCTTGCCCGCAATCTCGCGGATCTTTGCAACGACGAGTTTCACCCCCTCCGCGCGGGCCGTGCGGCCCTGATGGTCGAGGTGCGTGTTGAAGTAGAAGAACTCCTTGCCCGACTGCCGGTCGCGCAGTTCGACCCATGTCATCGTGCGGTTGCAGGCTCCGTCCCAGCCGCGCGATACGCGATCGGGGGTCTCGCTCAGCCACAGGGTCCCGCTGTCGAGCAGCTCGAACCGCTTGCGGTTGTAGTAGATGGCCATCGTCTCTCCGGAGCGGTCGCCGTCGTCGCGGCCCACACCCACACGCCCGTAATCCGGGCAGCAGGCATCGAGAAACGCAAGCTGGTCGGCCAAAGCCTCCTGCACGCCGAACAGGTCGGGGCGCTCGTCGCAGAGCATCTGCCGTGTGGCGTGGGAGCGCTTCTCCCAGCTGTTGGCGCCGTCGTCGGCCCCGCTGTTGCGCAGGTTGTAGGAGATCAGTCGGATGGGTTCCGCACCCTCGGCCGCGAGGAGCGGAACAGCGAAAAGTACCGCGCACAGCGCGGTGAAAAGTCGTTTCATGTCGGTACGTTTATCGGGTCAATAGATCGGTCATGCGTTTGATTCCCTCGCGCAGCAGTGCCCGCGGGCAGGCGATGTTCACCCGGATGAAGCCCTCGCCGGCGGCACCGTACATCGCTCCGGGATTGATCCGCACGCGGGCTTCGGCAGTCAGCCGCCGGTCGAGTTCCGCGGAGCTCAGGCCCGCGGCCCGGCAGTCGATCCACACCAGGTAGGTGCCCTCGAGCGGCAATACGGGGAATTGGGGCAGGCGGGCGGCGAAATGGTCGCGCAGTTCCACGTAGTTGCCCCACAGGTATTCGTTCAAGGCGTCGAGCCACGCGTCGCCCTCGTTGTAGGCGGCCATCAGGGCCTCGATGGCAAAGGGACTGATCATTCCCGTCTCGTTGATCTCGAGTGCACGGACGATCCGCCCGCGCGTGTCGGGGTCGGCGGCGAAGATGTTGGCCACCTGCAGACCGGCCAGGTTGAAGGCCTTGCTGGGCGACGTGCAGGTCACCGAGTGCTGACGGAACCGTTCGTCGAGCGAGGCGAAGGGAGTATAGCGGAATCCCGGCATGACCAGTTCGCAGTGGATCTCGTCGGCGATGATGAAGAGGTCGTGGCGCAGGCAGATCTCGCCGATGCGCCGCAGCTCGTCGGGCGTCCAGACCCGGCCGGCGGGGTTGTGGGGGTTGCACAGCAGCATGAGTTTCACCGCCGGGTCGGCCGCACGGCGCTCGAGGTCCTCGAAGTCGATGCGGTAGCGGTTGCCGTCGAGCACCAGGTTGCTCTCCTCGGGCGTGCAGCCGCTGTTGGCAATGGCGATGTAAAAGTGGTTGTAGACCGGCGGCTGGATCAGCACCTTGTCTCCCGGACGGGTCATGGCCCGCAGAATGGCCGAAAGGGCGGGGATGACGCCCGTCACCGGGTGGATCCACTCCCGCTCGGGCGCCCATCCGTGGCGACGCAGAAACCAGCCCCGGATCGACTCGGCATAGGCCTCGGGCGGTATGGCGTAGCCGTAGATGCCGTGCTCGACCCGCCGGCGCAGCGCCTCGACGACCGCCGGGGCCGTGCGGAAATCCATGTCGGCGACCCACATGGGCAGCACGCCGTCGGGTACCCCGTCGTCCCATTTCACGGAGCAGGTGCCCCGCCGGGGGACGATCTCATCGAAATCGAAATGTTCCATATCTGTATGCATGCGGTTTGAAGTCGTGTCCCGATCGGGACGAACAAATATAACGAATCTTCCGCAGACCGCAAAACCGGCGGGCGGGAGCCTCTGCGCGCCGGATAAATTTGGCATACCGCGCCGCATGTCGTATCTTTGCCCCGTAAAGAGACAAAAAAAGAAAACCATGGCAGATGACTTTCTGGGACGTAAGATGGAGGAGTACCGCGCCCGCGCTGCGGCTCCCTCCGTGCGGAGGCCGCAGCCGTCGCTCATGCGGCTGCTGCTCCGGAACCGCAGCTACCGCGGCTACGACACACACTTCGTCGTGCGCGAGGACCAGCTGCGCAGCATCATCGCGGTCAATACGCGCATCCCTTCGGCGCGGAATGCGCAGGTGCTGCGCTTCCGCCCCGTGCTGGCTGACGAGGCGGACAAGGTCCTGCCGCACATCCGCCTCGGCGGAGCCCTGCCCGAACTGCACCTGCCGCTGCCGGGCACCGAGCCCCGCGCCTTCATCATCGTCTGCACGACGGTGCCCGAGGACCGCTACGTCGATATGGATCTCGGAATCTCGGCACAGAGCATGCTGCTGCGTGCCGCGGAGATCGGGCTGAACGGCATCTGCATCGGGGCGTTCGACCGCGAGGCGATCCGCCGGGAGTTCGGACTCGGCTGTGAGCCGCTGCTCGTCGTGGCCGTCGGCAAGGGGGCCGAGCGCATCGAGCTCGTGGAGATCGGCGCCGGCGAGAGCCGGGCCTACTACCGCCGCGACGGGGTGCACTATGTGCCCAAGCTGCGGCTCGACGACCTGCTGATCGGATAGGCGATCCGGCCCCGGGCCGTCCCGTTTTGCACCGAATTTGCGGTATCCTTCCCCAAACACGAAGATCACGATGGAGACTCTGACCGGCTGGATCGGCAGCATCAACGACATTCTGTGGAGCCATGTGCTGGTTGCGGCGCTGCTCGGCTGTGCCGTGTGGTTCACCCTGCGGACACGCGGCGTGCAGTTCCGCATGCTGCGCGAGATGGTCCGCGTGCTGGGCGAGCCGTCGGGAAGCGCACCCGGGGGCGAGCGCCACGTCTCCTCGTTCCAGGCCTTCGCCGTATCGCTGGCCAGCCGCGTCGGCACGGGCAACCTGGCCGGCGTGGCCACGGCAATCGTCGTCGGCGGTCCCGGAGCGGTCTTCTGGATGTGGGTCATCGCCCTCGTGGGGGCCGCGAGCGCCTTCGTCGAATCGACCCTTGCGCAACTCTACAAACGCCGCGGCCGCGACTCCTACGTCGGCGGCCCGGCCTACTACATGGAGTACGGGCTCGGAAAACGATGGATGGGCGTGCTGTTCGCCGTGCTGATCTCCGTAACGTTCGGATTTGCCTTCAACTCGGTGCAGAGCAACACGATCTGCGCCGCATGGGAGGGGGCCTTCGGGCTCGATCCGCACTGGATCGGCGTCGGGCTCACCGCGCTCACGCTCCTCATCATCTTCGGCGGCATCCACCGCATCGCCCGGGTCAGCGGCGTGATCGTCCCGGTCATGGCCCTGGGCTACATCCTGCTGGCCCTGGGCATCGTCCTGTTCAACATCCGCCGGCTGCCCGAGGTGCTCGGGCTGATCCTCTCCGAGGCCTTCGGCTGGGGCCCGGTCTTGGGCGGAACGGCTGGCGCGGCGCTCATGCAGGGCATCAAGCGCGGTCTGTTCAGCAACGAGGCCGGCATGGGTTCGGCTCCGAATGTCGCCGCCACGGCCCACGTCTCGCATCCGGTGAAGCAGGGGCTGATCCAGACCCTCGGTGTCTTCACCGACACGCTGCTCATCTGCACCTGCACGGCCTTCATCATCCTCTTCGGCGGCGTCCCCGACGCCTCGCTGAACGGCATCCAGCTGACGCAGGCCGCCCTAGTGAGCGAAATCGGCCCCGTCGGCGGACTGTTCGTCGCCGTGGCGATCTTCCTCTTCGCCTTCTCGTCGATCATCGGCAACTACTACTACGGCGAGGCCAACGTACGGTTCATCACCTCCCGGCGCGGGGTGCTCACGCTCTACCGCCTGCTGGTCGGGGGCATGGTGCTCTTCGGGTCGCTGGCGACGCTCGACCTGGTCTGGAGTCTTGCCGACATGACCATGGCGCTGATGACGCTCTGCAACCTCGCGGCGATCCTCCTGCTGGGCCACGAAGCCGTCGCCCTGCTCGCCGACTACGTCGCCCAGAAGCGCAGCGGAGTCCGCAGCCCCCGCTTCACGAAGGAGCGCATTCCCCGGCTGAAGGGGCGGATCGACTGCTGGTGAGAAAAAGCCGGCGCGCGCCGGCGCTCCGTCCCGAAGATTTGGTATCTTTGCGGAAACGATATGCCAACAGATTCCATGAAAGCCTGTACCTACGTCAGACACGGTCATTTCGCACTGTGCGACAAACCCGTTCCCGTATTGCTCGATCCGCGCGATGCGCTGGTGCGCGTCACGCTGGGCAGCATCTGCACCAGCGACCTGCATATCAAGCACGGCAGCGTGCCGCGCGCCGTCGAGGGCATCACCGTCGGCCACGAGATGGTCGGTGTGGTCGAGGCGGTCGGCGCAAGCGTTACGAACGTCGCCCCGGGCGACCGTGTGGCGGTCAATGTCGAGACCTTCTGCGGCGAGTGCTTCTTCTGCCGCCACGGCTATGTGAACAACTGCACGGACCCCGACGGAGGGTGGGCCCTGGGCTGCCGCATCGACGGCGGGCAGGCCGAATACGTGCGGGTGCCCCATGCCGACCAGGGGCTGACGCGCATCCCCGACACGGTGAGCGACGAGCAGGCACTCTTCGTCGGCGACATCCTCGCCACGGGATTCTGGGCCGCGCGCATCTCCGAGATCGGGCCCGACGACACGGTCCTCATCCTCGGGGCCGGGCCGACGGGGCTCTGCACGCTGCTTTGCGTCCGGCTCAGGAATCCGAAGCGCATCATCGTGTGCGAAGCCCTCGAGGAGCGGCGCCGCTTCGTCCGCGAACACTATCCCGAGGTGCTCGTCACCGGGCCCGAGGCGTGCCGCGACTTCGTGCTGCGGCACAGCGACCACGGCGGCGCCGACCGCGTGCTGGAGGTCGCCGGTAGCAACGGGACCTTCCGTCTGGCCTGGGAGTGCGCCCGCCCGAACGCCGTGGTGACGGTCGTGGCGCTGTACGACCGGCCGCAGGAACTGCCGCTACCCGACATGTACGGCAAGAACCTCACGTTCAAGACCGGTGGGGTGGATGGATGCGACTGCCGCGAGATCCTGCAGCTGATCGCCGAGGGGCGGATCGACACCACTCCGCTCATCACGCACCGCTACCCGCTGAGCCGCATCGACGAGGCCTACCGCCTCTTCGAGGAGCGCCGGGACGGGGTGATCAAGGTGGCGGTCGATTGCCGGAAATGATGCGCACGGGAATGCCGGGCGGCAGCCCCGTCAGCCGTGGAGGCGGTACCCGACGCCGCGGGCATTGACGATCCGGACGGACGGATCGGCCGAGAGCAGCCGGCGCAGGCGCGTGATGAAGACGTGCAGGCTGCGGGCGTTGAAGAACGTGTCGTCGCCCCAGATCCGTTGCAGGATCCGCTGCGAGGGGACCACTTCGCCCATGCGTTCGCAGAGCATCTCCAGCACACCGGCCTCGCGGGCCGAGAGTTCCTGCGTGCGCACACCGTCGGAGAGCCGCTGCCGGGAGACATCGAAATCGAAACGCCCGATCCGGTAGTGCACCTCGGAGGGGGCGTGCGCCGTCCTCGTGCGGCCGACCAGGGCCTTCACGCGGACGACCAGTTCGCTCATGGCGAAGGGCTTGCGCAGGTAGTCGTTGCCGCCCGTCTCGAAGCCGCGCACCACGTCTTCGGCCGACGACCGGGCCGAAAGGAAGAGAACGGGGATGTCGGCCGTGCGGCGGCGCAGGGCATCGACGAACGAAAAGCCGTCCATGCCGGGCATCATGATGTCGGTCACAACGACATCGGGACGCGCCTCGTCGAAACGGCGCAGCCCCTCGATGCCGTCGTAGGCCACCGTCACGTCGAACTCCTTCTCGCCGAGCGTGTCGGCGATGATGTCGGCGAGCGTCCGCTCGTCCTCGACAAGCAGCATGCGTATCCTATCGTCCATCGTCGGGAAGTGTCAGTATGAAGGTCGAACCGCGCCCCGGGGCGCTCTCCACCGTGATCTCGCCGCCGTGTCTGCGGGCAATCAGCCGCACGTAGTAGAGTCCCAGCCCGAATCCCTTGACGTCGTGGCGGTCGCCGGTCGGCACGCGGTAGAACTTTTCGAAAATGTGGGTCTGGGCCGTGCGGTCGATGCCGATGCCGTTGTCCGCGACGCGCAGCTCGACCCCTTTTGCAGTACGCCGGGCCGAGAGGCGGATCCGCACCTCGTCTCGGGAGTATTTCAGAGCATTGTCCACCAGATTCTCCAGCGCATGCGTGAGGTGGAACCGGTCGGCCGCAACCTTCAGATCCGCTCCTTCAGTCTCCACCTCGATCGTCGCCCGCCCGCGCCCCTTCATGCGGAAGCGGGCCGCAATCTCCTCAAGCAGCGGGAGGAGCTCCAGCGTCTCGCGGCGGAGCGTGAACTCCCCGCGCTCCTCGACACTCATCGTCAGGATGCGCTGCACCATGCCGCCCAGGGCAGCCAGCTGCTCGCGGATGACGGTCAGGTATCGTTCGCGCCGGGCCGCATCGTTCGCAGCCCCGAAATCGAGCAGGGCGTCATTCGCGGCATTGGCCACGGCGATCGGGGTCTTCAACTCGTGGGTGATGTTGTGCGTCAGGTCGAGTCGCATCTCTTCGAGCGTCTTCTGCCGGAAGAGCGTGCGCAGCAGGTAGATCAGCGCCCCGGCCACCGCCGCAAGCATCAAGAGCGACGAGACGACGACACCCGCCATGTCTCCCAGCAGCTGCCGGTCGGGATTCTCGATCCGCAGACGGAAATAGAGCTCCTCGTCGGTCGTGAGCGAAGTCGTGAAGGTCAGCGGATTCTTGATCCGCAACGAGTCATTGAGCGCGGTAAGCACCACCTCCGGATCCTCCGGCGGTTTTGTCGTGAAGATCTTTGCCGACGAGGTACTGTCGCTCCGGCCGCGCACGACATCGACCTTGTGGGGCAGGTCGATCCCCGCCGTCTGCAGGTTACACGTAAGCAGCGAATCGTAGCGCGCCATGTTGAGCCGCAGGACATAGACCGACGGGATGCGGATCTCCTGACGGATGAAGCGGGTCTCCGGGCCGTCGGAAATACTGATATCGTGGTGTATCGTGTCGGACTTGGGGGTAAAGGTGATGCTTTTGCCCGCCCCGTCGAGGTTCTTCACCGTGATCTCCTGAATCATGTCCACACGGATCGAGTCGATGTTCCCCGACGACGAGAAGGATATGTGGCTTTTGTGTCCGGAGGGCTTGTTGCCCAGCAGCAGGTCGTCGTAGGCGGCGCGGGTCATGGCCTGCATCACCTGACGCGAGAACTCTTCACGGCGTGCGTGGTACATGTTCACAAGGCTCCACACCTGCACGGCGACGAGCACCGCCAGCGTGGCGGTGACCAGAAGCGATATGCGGCCGAAGCGACGTTTGTTCATTCTGACGCGGCGTTTATGCGAAACAAAGGTACATATAAAAATGCCTCTACCGACGGCGTTAAGACTATTTAACACTCTTTAACGGAGCATTAACCATCGCCAGCCGGATTTCGTGCGACCTTTGTATCGGAACCAAAACCGATACACCATGAAAAAGTTACTTGTCACCCTTGTCGTCCTCGCCGCATCGGTCTGTGCGGCGCAGGCCCAGCAGACCATTGTTACCTACACGACCAACGGCGTTACGACGTTCGACACGACCGAACTGCCCGGCGAGGTGCTCGACACGACGCAATTCGTCGTCAGCTACCGCATGCTCTATGAGCGGCGGCCCGAGAACGACCACCCGATGGAGGACCTCCTGCTGCTCCAGGTCGGGCGCAACGTCTCGAAATGCTACTCCTACAAGACGTGGCAGACCGACTCGCTCGTGCGCGTCACGCCGCCCGAGCAGGTGTTGGCCAACCTCGGAAGTTTCCACGGCGGCGTACAGGACATCTTCTTCCGCGATGCGGCGGCCGGACGGCTGACCCACACCGACCAGATCGGCATGGACCACCTGCTCTACACCGAGCCGCTGCCCGCGATCGACTGGGAACTTACGGACGGCAAGCGGACGATCGTCGGCTATGCGTGCCGCCGGGCCCGCTGCACCTTCCGCGGCCGAAGCTACGAGGCGTGGTACGCCCCCGAGATCGCCGTGAGCTGCGGGCCGTGGAAGTTCGGCGGGCTGCCGGGGCTGATCCTGGCCATAAGGGACGATGCCGGAGTGCTCGATCTGGAGGCCACGGGCGTGGAACAGCGCGTCGAGTCCATCCGCATGACCGACCGCAACTACATGAAGACCAACCGCAAGAAGTACCTCGACCTCAAGCAGAAGGTGATGACCGATCCGGTCGGTTACCTCACGGGCAGCTCCAACGTGCGGATGACCATCAAGAACGAGGACGGCACCCCCGTCAATCCGGGTGACCTGCTGCGCGGCTACAATCCGATCGAGCTCGAATAACCTGCTGTATCACATGAGGTGGATTGTATTTCTTGTTGTGCTGCTTTGCTTTACGACAACGGCATCGGCACAGGATCTGACGGGTCGGGTTGTGGATGCCGCAGACGGACGGCCCCTCGCAGGGGCCATCCTGCTGGCGGCCGACAGCACGGGCCGGCAGGCGGGTTACGCGACCTCGGCCGCGGACGGCGCCTTCCGTCTCCGCACGCGCCAGGGGATGCGGGCCGCACGGATCGACGTCTCGATGATGGGCTACCGTGCGCAGCGGTTCGATGCCGCCCGCCTGCCACAGGAGATCCGTCTCGAGGCCAGTGCCGTGGAGATCCGCGAGGTCGAGATCCGTGCACCGCGCCTCTCGCTCAGGGGCGACACGGTGAGCTACAACGTCGCGAGCTTCACCGAGGCGCAGGACCGCACGATTGCCGACGTGCTGCGCAAGATGCCGGGCATCGAGGTCGAAAAGTCGGGTGAGATCCGCTACAACGGCGAAGCGATCAACAAGTTCTACATCGAGGGAATGGACATGCTCGACGGCCGCTACTCTCTGGCTACGAACAACATCGCCCCGCAGGATGTGGCCAGCGTCGAGGTGATGGAGAACCACCAGCCGATCAAGGCGCTGCGCGACGTCCTCTACAGCGACCGCGCGGCCCTGAACCTCCGCTTGAAAAAACAGGCCCGTTCGCACTGGACCGGAACGCTTCGCGGCGCCGGCGGCGGATCGCCCGACGAGGTGCTGGGCAGCGGCTCGGCCTTCGCCATGCGCATCGCCGCGCAAAGTCAGTCGATGCTCAACCTCAAGGGCGACAACACGGGCGAGGACCCGACGGCCGATCTGCACCAGCTCACGGCCGAGGAGATGCTCAACGGTGCCGACAACCGCTACGACACCCCCGCGTGGTTCTCGACGGGGCTCTCCGAGGCGCCGCTCGACGACAGCCGCACGCGGCTGAACCGTTCGGCGATGGCCAGCGCCGACCACCTGCGCAAGCTCACGGACGACTACCAGCTGAGCGGCCATGTCGCCTGGGGCTACGACCGGCTGACTTCGGACTACGCCTCGCGGATCGTCCGCTACCTCTCCGACGGGGAACTGGCCGAAGAGCTCGCGGAGCGGACCCGGCTTACCGACCGGCAGCTCGCGGCCCATGTGAAGTTGCTGGCCAATACCGAACGCTTCTACCTCATGGACCGCCTTTCGGCCGACCTTGCGTGGAGCGATTTCGACGCCGCGACAACGGGCAGCTATCCCAACCGCCAGCAGACCGAAGCCCCGACGCACCGCGTGGAGAACGACCTCAATTACATCCGCCGCACGGGACGCCGCACGCTGACCGTGACGTCGAATCTCTTGTGGCTCACGCAGCCGCAGCAGCTGGATGTCGTGCGCGAGGGCTCCGCGCAGCGGCAGCAGCTCGATGTGGACCTGCTGCGCATGAACCACAACATCGCCTGGGGGCTGGAGGCCGGACGCCGCTGGTCGTTCCAGTTCAAGGGCAGTATTGCGGCCCTCTGCCGGCGCTTCGACATCTCGTTGAGCGGCCTCGAGGCCGAGACCTCCGCGCCGCTCGCCGCCGACACGCGCTTCGGCTACGGAAGCCTCTACCTGCGTCCGACTGCCACCTACCGCACGCAGCGGCTGCGCCTCATGTTCGCCCTGCCGGCCGATTGGCGCTATTACCGCTATACGGGCGGCAGCAGCAGCCCGCTGCTCTGGTCGGCCAACCTCTCGGCGCGCTGGACCCCGTCGGCCTGCTGGACCCTCTCGGCGTCGGGCGCCGCGGGCGAGCAGGGGGCTGCCGAAGCAACGGTCTATCCGGCCACGCTGCTGCGCGACTACCGCACGCTGGCCACGGGAGCCGCATCGCCCGCATCGCGCCCCGTGCGGATGCTGACGGCCGGCGCCAACTACAAGAACCCGCTGAGCGGCATTTTCGCCCACCTCTTCCTCCAGCGCTCGTGGTACGACCTTCCGTGGCTCGCCACGCAGGATTTCGAAGGCGACTACATCGTCTCGGGGCAACTCCGCGAGGCGAACCGCATGGCGTCGTGGAACCTCTCGACGGGCCTCAGCACCCACATCGACGCCCTGCACGGCCAGGCGGGGGTCGATCTTGCATGGAGCGACACGCGGATGGAGATCTGCCAGCAGGGCGTCCGGATGCCGTACCGCTCGGGCGTGCTGACCCTCTCGCCACGGGTGAACCTCCGCGCGGCCCGCTGGCTCAACGTCGAATACACGTTCAACTACCGCTACACGCAGCTGCGGATCGAATCCGCCGCCCCGACCGACCGCCATGCGTTCGACCAGCGGCTGCAGCTCAACTTCACGCCGGCCAAAAATCTGGTTCTCCAGCTGACCGGAGAGCACTACCGCACGCAACTCTCCGACACGCGGAGCAAACACCTCATACTGGCCGACGTCTCGCTGCGCTGGAAAGCCGGCCTGCGGTGGGAGTTCTTCGCCTCGGCCGCGAATCTGCTCAACGAGACGGAGTACGCCTACACGCTCTTCGACGGGTTGAGCTCCTCGGCATGCCGCTATGCCATCCGCCCGCGCGACCTGCTCGTGGGTTTCAACTGGAAATTCTGACGTCCTGCGGAATCGCTATCCGAGAGTGACGATCTCCGCCCCGGGGTACTTCGCCCGCTGTTCGGGTGTCGGATCGATCAGGAACCACATCGCACCGGGGAACTCGCCAGCGGCGGGATCGCCGTCGCTGCCGGGATGCAGGTTGGCAGGTTGTGCCGCAACGTGACGGGCCAGGGCAGCCCGGTCCGCATCCTGCTCGAAGACGTAGACCTCGCATCCGGGATGCACGAGGGCCAGGAGCAGTCCGAACTCCCCCTGACCGTTATTGACGACGACGGCCGTGCGTGGAGCGCTGCCGCGGTCGATCCATCGGCTGAAGGCGCCGCTGCCGCGCAGCACCCGGCGGGCCCGGGCCTCGATCTCCGGTCCCTTGTAACGGTAGCGGGCCAGCACCTGCGGCGCATAATAGCGTGCCGTGCCGAAGCGCATGCGCATCGCATCCTCCAACATCCCGACGGCTGCGGCGGCGGCACCGGCAGCCACCGGGGCCCCGTATTCGACCCTGAGTGAGCCCCGTTCGAGCAGGGGTCCTCCATCGGGGTACAGATCGCCGCTGCCGTGGATTCCCATCGGGATGACCGGCGCGTGGAGACCGTCCGGCAGGGGGCCGAAGCAGACGACCTGCCATCCCCGCCTGCAGGCCTCGTCGGCACTGCCGGCAGGAACCAGCGCATGGGTCGTCCGCAGCAGCGCCGAGATCAGCGCCGGGAAACGGCGGTCGGCAACGATCCCCGCGCCCGCGGCTGCCGCCGCGAGCAGGTCCACGTCCGCATGGTAGCGGGATGCAATCACCTGTGCCCCGGCCGGCAGCGGCGCCGCACGGAAACCGATACCGGGGAGGTGGTGCAGGTCCCAGCCGGCGACCCGCCGGATGTAGCGGCCGAGCAGCCGGCGGCTGTTTCCCGAGACGAGACGGAGCAGGATAGCTCCCAACAGTTCAGCGGCAAGAAGCACCCGGAACCACCCCGTGCGGAGCAGCTGCCCGAGGGTGACGGGAGCCGTGCGGAACCCGCCGTCGCGGCGCCGCACCAGCCATCGGTAGATGAACGGCGGGATGATATAGGCCATCAGCACGACGGTGAACATGCCGACGATGGTCACCTCGGCCAGCGACCGCATGGCCGGGTGGCGCGAGATGATGAGCGTTCCGATGCCGATGAGCATGATCAGCGCCGAGATCACGATGCTGCTCTTGTACGAGGCCAGCAGCTTGCGCCCGTAGGCGTGTTCGTAGACAAGTCCTTCGGTGATGAAGATCGTATAGTCGTCGCCCTGGCCGAAGATGAAGGTGGCCAGGATGATGTTCACGATGTTGAACCGGATGTCGAGCAGCTCCATGAGGCCGAGGATCCACAACCAGCTGACGGCCATGGGCAGGAAGGCCATGAGGCTCAGTTCGAGCCGCCCGAACGAGAACCAGAGGAAGAGGAAGACGATCACGCCGCACGACCAGCCGATGTAGTTGAAGTCGCCGGTCAGCGAATCGGCGATGGCGCCGTTCATCCCCTGCACGTCGAAGCAGTAGGAGCCGGGGATCCGCTGCCGCAGGGTCTCCTCGACCGCCCCGATCGCCCCGGGAAGCACCTTGACCCGATCGACCACCGTACAGGTTCCGTCCGCCTCATTCAGATACCCTTCGAAAAGCTGCCCGGCCAGCGGCGCAAGTTCCTCCCACCCGAGCGGTGCGAACGGCTTGTCGAGCAGCGCCTCGAACCCGGCGAAGGCATCTTCGCGGAACCCGTTCGCCCGGAGCGCCGCAGCCAGCTGCGTACGGATCGAGTCGGCATGCCGTCCGACGAACTCCTCCCAGCGGGCCAGCCTCCGCAGCTGCTCGGAGCGCGAGGGGAGGAAGGGGGTGGCGCTCTCCAGCACCGACCCGGGGTGCTCGGCGACGGTCCGCTCCAGGGCGCCGCGGGCCGTTTCGCTCCGCTGCAGCGCCCCGTCCCAGGTCGCGGACTCCGAGGCCACGTAGACCGTCGTCAGGCTGTCCGGGCCGAGCATCCGGGAGAAAGCCTCCAGATCGGCGCGCTGCCCGTCGGTCATGTAGTTGATGTGCCGCATGTCCGTGTCGAAGGCCGTGTGGCGGCTGAAGAGGGCGAACAGGACGGTCAGCAGGCAGACCCCGAGAACCAGACGCGGCTTGCGCTCGAAGTCGATCGCCGAGAACGCCCGGAGGAAGCGTTGTCCGCCGCCTTCGGTCCGGGGGCGTTTCCCGACCAGGTGGGGCAGGAAGACCAGCACGAAGAGGATGGTGCCGACCAGCATGAAGGCGGCGAAGAGCCCCAGGTCGCGCAGCGCCGGGGCCGTCATCGGGACCAGGCAGAGGAAGGCCCCCACGGTGGTGATGTTGCCGATAACGAGCGGCGAGACGATTTCACGCAGGGCTGCACGCATGTCGTGTTCGTGGCGCAGGTGGGCCAGCAGGTGGAGCGGGTAATTGACGGCGATGCCGATGATGATCGAGCCGATGCCCAGGATGATCATCGACACTTCGTCGCGGAGGAGCGACATGCCGCCCATGGCGAAGAGCCACCCGAAAAGGATCGAGACGCCGATCAGCAGCAGCGACCTCATGGAGCGCAGCGTCCAGAGCAGCAGCGCAAGGATCAGCACGACGGCCACGGCGATCGACCGCAGGCTGTCGGCCTTGATCTGCCGCGCATTCGTAACGGCGATGACCGGAGCCCCGGCAAGGTGGACCTCCAGCTCGGGAGTGTCAGCTTCGACGGCATCCGCGGCGTCGCGCAGCAGGGCGATCAGCCGGGCGTTGGAGTCGGTTTCGTTCGACCCGTAGGGGGTGCGCATCGTCACGATGGCCCGCTTCCGGTCGGGCGTGAGGATATACCCGTCGTAGAGTTCGTACCTGAATCCCGGCTGGAACTGCTGCAGCCGCGCCACGGCCGGCGTGAAGAGGTTCAGCGGGTCCTGCCGCACATGGTCCGAGAGCAGGCTGCCCGTGGGGAACATCAGCAGCATCCGGTCGCGGGCGATCTGCGCCTCGATGTAGCCGGGCGTCAGCAGCGAGTCGATGCGTTCGTAGTCCGCGTCGGTCAGGAAGCAGGGGATGTGGTCGTAGAGGAACTGCCGGGTATCGAACAAACGCCCGTAGTCGATGCGGGTCATCAGGTCGCGGACCGCGCCGAGCGAGTCGCGGCCAGCCACGGCCGCGGCAAAGCGCTCCGCCGCATCGGCCAGCCGGTCCGGCGGGACCGCAGCCGAACTGTCGCGCGGAAGCACGATGGCGACAATGCGGTCGGCGGCCGAGAGCTCCTGATAGAGGTTCAGAGCCTTGCGGTGGTGGTTGTCCACGGGCAGGAAATCCAGGATGTCCTCGTTGCGGCCCAGCGAGAACAGCCCGGCAAGCAGCAGCGCACAGAGGAGCGCCAGCACGCCGCCGAGCCACATGCGCCGCCCGGCCAGCCAGTCGTAGATGCGAAGGAAAAACGCGGCCATGTCCGTTCCGGGGTCAATCGTTCAGGTACTCCACCGGCGAGGCGTAGATCCCCAGGAAGATGTCGCGCAGCAGATCCGGATCGTCCACCTCGAACTTCGCCAGCTCCCCGAGCCGACCGATGAAGGCATCCTTCTGCGCCGGCGTGTAGTGCGCCGCATGGCGGGTCTGCCCGTAGCGGAGATCGTGGGCGATGAAGTTGTTGGGCATGAGGCGGTAGTTGCCGCGGATCGTCCGGTCGAGAAGCCGGGTCACCTGCTTGTGGTATTCGTTGTGGGTGCAGCCGTCGTATGCGCGCAGCGTCTTCGCGTCGAGACACGGTCCGAAGGCCAGATGCACGGCGCCCTTGGGCTGCATGATGCCCGTCAGTATGCTGTTCAGGTCCTCGCCCGGCTTTTTCGTGTAGCGGGTGAAGCGCGACTCGTAGAGCTCGAGCGCCTTGAGGATGTCGCAGGGCTCCCATTCGTAGGAGATCGACAGCGGCACGATGTGCAGTTCGGCCAGCGCCTCGATCTTGTCGAAGGGTTTGCTCATGCAGAACATCTTGACAATACCCTGATCCGTGAGGTCGTTGCCGTCCTTGGTCCGCCCGTTGCGCTGGGCGATCCACACCGACTGCCGCTTTTCGGTGATCGTGTGCCGGATGTACTCCGAACAGTGCATCGAACTGCGGTAGAAGTCCTTCATGTTGCCGCCGCGCTCGATGCGGAACATCTTGTTCGCCTTGCCGATGTCGATGACCAGCTGCGAGGACATGAGATTGGCCCCGAAAGTGATCTCCGAGGTCTCGTGGCCGTGCTCGAAGAGCAGGTACTGCAGCAGCGAGGCATCGAGCATGATGTCGCGGTGGTTCGAGACGAAAAGGTAACGCTCCGAGGGGTCGAGCCGCTCGATTCCCTCCCAGGTGAACGAGGTGATGCTGCGGGCGATGACCTGCTCGTTCACCACGGCCATGACCTGTTCCTGAAACTCACGGATCGTCTTGATGGACGCCACTTTGCGGCGCACGGCCTCAAGTTCTTCCTCAGGAAAGATATAGGTGGCCAGCAGCGGAAAGAACTCGCTCGATGCGATGCGCTGCATCGCTGCCGGGATCTCCTCGTCGCGGTAGGGACGGATGTCGTCGAATTCGGGGTGGTTCATGGCTATTTGCGGTTGTCGATGAATTTTACCGGTTTGCGGCTCTTGGCCGGGAAGTTGATGCGGCGGATCTCCTCGACCGGCAGCAGCTCGATCTCGGGGGCTACGCGGATGCGCGAACGGAAACGGTCCTTGAGGTCCTTCACGGCATCGAATTCGGGACTGTACTTCAGCCCGATGCGGACGATCACGCGGTCGGTTCCGGCCTCGCTCTCCTCGACCACGACGACGTAGTTCTCCACATAGGCGGTGTTGTCCAGCACGTCGTTCAGGGCCGGCGGGTAGAGCGTCGTACCCTTGAGCTTGATCATGTTGTGCTTGCGTCCGACAAGCGGCGTAAGGCGGAACGAGTGGCGGCCGCAGCGGCACGGCTCGGTCCGCTTGGCGGCAATGTCGCCCGTGCGGAAGCGCAGCAGCGGCATGCCCTCGACGCCGAGCGTCGTGACGACGATCTCGCCGTACTCACCGTCGGCGACGGGCAGGTTGTCCGGCCCGATGATCTCGACGATGATGAGTTCCGGATGGATATGCCCGCCGCAGCCGTATTCGCACTCCGAGAAGGTAGCGCCCATCTCCGTGGAAGAGTAGGTGGCAAAGAGCTGCACGTCCCACTTCTCGCGGATGCGCTGCCCGAGCAGGTTGAGCGAGAAATCCTGCTCGCGCAACCCCTCGCCGATGCCGATGATGCGGCGGATGCTGCTTCGGCGGTAGTCGATGTCGTGCTCCTCGGCATACTGGATGAGCCGCAGGATGAACGACGGCACGCACATGATCGTGTCGGGCTTCAGCCTCCGGATGGTGTCCCACTGCAGCTCGGGGATGCCGTTCCCGACGCGGATGACGCTGGCGCCGAGTTCGCGGATGCCGAGGAAATAGGCCAGTCCGGCCATGAACCGCTTGTCGAGCGTGGTCATCAGCTGCACGATGTTCCCGGGACGCAGCCCGGCGCAGGCGAACGACTTCTTCTCGTTGTAGGCCAGGCGCTGCAGGTCCAGTTCCGTGCATCCGAAGGTCACCGGGTCGCCCAGCGTCCCCGACGTGGTCACATAGTCGATGACCTTCTCGCGGGGGCAGCAGAGAAACTCCTCGTTGAAGAGCTGCAGGTCCTTCTTCTCGGTGAAGGGGATCTTCACCAGATCCTCGATGTGGCGGATCTGGTCGATGCGTATCTCGCAGCGGTCGAACATGCGGCGGTAGTAGGCCGAATGTCCGGCGAGGTAGTGCAACGCCTTCTGCAGCAGCTGCTCCTGAAAGGCCTTGATCTCCTCGGCCGGGCGGAATTCGATGTCATTTGCAAAGGTTTCCATGGTCGGTTTCGTATTTCGTGTTGATGGCATGGATCAGGCGGTTGGTCCCGAGCAGCGCTTCAGCCGTATTGACCGCCGTGAGCGGTACGCCGCAGATGCCGTGCAGGTTGATGTTCTGTCCCGTGAGCTGCAGGTTGCCGATCTTCGTCGCGATCGGGACCTGCGAGAGGGCGATCTGCTGCGCATCCTTGCGGAAGCCGTACATGGCGCCCTCCTTCGTACCGTAGTAGTCGCGTATGGTCAGCGGACTCGACGCATGGACCGCCTCGACCGCCTCCCGGAATCCGGGGCGGATCCGCTCCATGAGCGCCAGAACCCGCCCGGCCTGCTCCTCCTTCCAGGCCTCGTAGTCGGACCCGCGCCGGCCGGTGAAGGTCCCCTCCCAGCGGCGGACGGCATCGAAGGGCATCGGTGCCGTGATGATCATCTTGCGGCTGAAGGGGCCCTGCCCGCTGACGGGCGGGGTCATGTACATGATGCCCCGGGGCCAGAGTTCGTCGTAGGTGCCCAGCTGCCACGCCATGCCGTGGGCCCTCTGGCAGTAGCACGTATGGTTGATATAGGGGAAGCGGTTCTCCTTGAGCTTCAGGTAGACCGTAAAGGCCGAGTAGCTGTTGGGAATCTGCTCGAGCCGCGAGCGGTAGGCCCGGGGCAGCGCCGCCGCATCGAGCATCCGCAGCAGCGTGCAGGGGTGGATCGCCGCGATGTAGCGGTCGGCCGCATAGCGGCGGCCCTCCTCGGTTTCGGCATAACGGATCGTACGTTCCGTACAGGCGAGGTGCCGGACCCGGGCGCGGGTCGCGACCTCGCCCCCGTTGGCGCGAATGACTCCCGCCAGCGCCTCGGCCAGCTGCGAACTGCCGTCCACGAAGCGGTCCTCGCCGTCGATGTAGAGCACATTGACCAGCGCATGGATATAGGCGGGCGTATGGCGGGCGACCCCTCCGTACATGGGATTCATGTAGGCCAGGATGTCGCGCAGCCGCGGGTCGGCGACATAGCGGGCGATCAGCTCGTCGGCCGGCAGCAGGAACTCCTCGGAGTGGGAGAAGATCGACCCCTGCGCTTCGCGCAGGCGGAACATGCCGACCTCGTCCGACAGGCGGTAGAGCGCCTCGACATAGCGCCGTACACCGTCGGCCTCGGCGGGGAACCGGGCGGCGAAGCTCTCTGCGAAACGCTCCCGCCCGCAGGGGATGGCGAAGCGTTCCCCTTCGGCAAGGTAGTGCAGCGAGTCCATGCAGTCGTCGTCGGTCGGTCGGATCTTCAACTGATCCAGGATTCCCAGGTAGTGGCAGATGCGGCGGACCGAGCCGCCGGGGCGGAAGCCGCCCAGCATGTGCATGCCCGTCTCGAAGCGCTCGCCGCTGCGCACGAAGGTCTGCAGCCCGCCCCCGACGGCAGCGTTCTGCTCCAGCACGGTCACACGGTATCCGTTCCGGGCCAGCAGCGCCCCCGTAAAGAGGCCGCCCATGCCGCCTCCGATGATGACAACCGTTCCGTTCATGGGTTCGCTTCGTTTATCTGTTCGAAAATGCGCGGCAGACCCACCGCCTCGCCGCACGCGATGAGCGAGCCGACCAGCACCCCCAGGATCCCGTGCGAATTGACGCTCTGCCCGGCCAGCAGGAGGTTGGGGATGCGGGTGCGGTGGGAGACGCGGCTGCCGACACCGGCCTGCACGTCGTGCACGACGCCGTACATCGATCCGTCCACGGTTCCCGTATAGTCGCGGTAGGTGAGCGGCGTGGAGGTATAGCAGGCGTCGATCTGCCGGCTGAGCCCCGGGAAATCGCGCTCGACGACCTCGAGCAGACGCTCGGCCTTGCGGCGCTTGAAGGCCTCGTAGTCCGCACCGCGGTGTCCGACCCGCGTGTCGAGCCACGGCGTCAGGTCGTCGATGGACATGTAGGAGATCACCACACCGCACCGGGCATGGACGGGATGCTCCTCGTGACACATGTGCATGTAGAGGTAGCCGCGGGGCCACTCCTCTTCGGTATAGTGTTCGCACCCCCAGGGGGTTGTGCCGGTGTATCCGTAGTGGTTATGGTTCATGTAGGGGACCTGCCCCTGCTTGAAACGGAGGTAGAGCGTGAATCCGGCCGTCGTGTTGCGCAGCGCGGCAATGCGGTTGCGGTAGGCGGGGCGGATCAGCCCGCTGTCGAGCAGGCCGAGTGTCCGCTGCGGGTGGATGCTCGAGATCACCAGATCGGCCGGGCAGCTGCGTCCGTCTTCGGTCTCGACAGCACGAACCCCGGCGGCATCGCAACGGATCCGCACGACCCTGCGGCTGGTCTCAATCCGGCCGCCGCGGCGCACAAGGGTGCGTGCGAGCGACTCGGCCACGGCGTCGCTGCCGCCCACGATGCGGAAAGCCCCCCGGTTGTAGAAATCGGTGATGAAGGCGTGGGTGGCAAAGGGCGTGCGTCCCTTCTCGGCGGCGTAGAGCGGCAGATTGCCCACCAGCACATCGCGCAGCAGCGGGTCGCGGATCAGTACGTCGAGCACCGAGTCGATGCTCCGCATCTGGTATTCGGCCAGGACGCCGAGATCCGAGGTCCCGGACTGCAGGGCATGCAGCGACGAGGCCCGGGCGATGCGTCCGATCAGGTCGAAATAGTCGTTCAGCCGGCCGCGTTCGGCGGGGAAACGTGCCGCCAGCTCCTCGATGAAGGCTTCGCGCCCCTGCGCCAGCCGGAAATGCTCGCCTCCGAGCGAGATCACCTCGTAGCCCGAGGGGTCGAGGCGGCTCAACCGAAGGTCGTCGAACACCTCGAGGTAGCGCAACAGCCGCCGGAGCACCTGCCCCTCGTCGCAACTGCCGATGAAGTGCATGCCGGTCTCGAACTTCGCGTCGCCCCTGCGGAAGCACTGCAGGCATCCGCCGATCCGGGCATCCTGCTCCAGAACAGTCACGTCGTATCCGTTCCGGGCCAGGATAACCCCGCACGACAGCCCCCCGAGTCCGCTTCCTATGATGACACAGCGCTTTTTCATCGGACCGGAACGATTGTGACGCAGGCGTCGGTTTCATCCGCGGCCGCAACCGGCCGGCCGTCGTCGAGCCGGTAGCGGAGTGCATCGGGCGGGACATCCGCCGCGGAGGCATGCAGGTGGAGGTTTTCGGGCAGCGAGAGCGCCCGGGCAGCCACGGCCCGGCGTTTCGGGTCGCACTCCACGGCATGGATCTCGCATTGCGGTCGGACCAGCGCGCAAAGCAGGGCGAACTCGCCCGTCGAGGCGTTGTCGATCCGAACGGAGGCCGCTTCGGGCATCGCGCCGACCGCCTCCCTGAAGTTGCCGTTGCGTCGCAGCAGGCGGCAGCAGGCCCGGTACGCCCGCCGGCCCGCCGTGCGGTACTTCTCGCACACGTACCACGCATAGTAGTCGGCCGTCTCGCGCCGGGCGCAAAGGGCGGCGTAATGGGCGACGTAGTGGCGGCGGATGGCCGAGGTGCGGGCCTTGTAGTCGGCGCCGTAACGGGGATCATCGGGGGTGATCCGCCGGCCGACCTCGGCATGCATCGACCCGCGGCGGAGCATGAAATCGCGCTTGGGCAGCACGTGACCGACACCGTGCAGGTAGATCGGCAGCAGGTCGAGGTGCAGCTGCTCGGCCAGGTAGAAGGCCCCGCGGTGGAAGCGTCCGATCCGGCAGTCGGGCGAGCGCGTCCCCTCGGGGAAGACGACGATCGAATAGCCGCGGCGGACCAGGTCGGCCAGCCGGCCGAGATTGGCCTCGATGCCGTCCGACACGGCGTAGAATTCCGCATAGCGGATCACCAGCCCGTAGATCGGGTTGCGGTGGACCCAGTCGTTGGTCAGCACGACGAGGTTCGGGGTCAGCATCAGGATGCACATCAGGTCGAGGTGCGACTGGTGGTTGCTGATGATGACCGCGGGTTTGTCGAACCGCTCGCCGACGGAGTTGTCGAGCGTGAAGCACGTACCCGGCACACGCCGGACGATGAAGCGCGAGGCGCGGCAGATGAAGCGGTGCAGGCGGCGGCGCTTGCGCTCGGTCGCGCTCCCGATGCGGAAGTAGAGGAACGTCGCGGGCAGCACCAGCAGGAACATGCTGACACACAGGAAGAGGATCGAGTAGAGCGAGCGGGCGATCCTTGGCACCGTGACGGGCACGGTTCGGGAGGTATGTATGGCGGCACTCATCGCAGCAGTTTTCGGAAAAGGGTACGGGGCCAGCCGTATACGGCGGCCAGCAGGCACAGCACGGTGTTGAGCAGCGAGATGCGCACGAAGTCCATCACCGGGCGGAAATGCGTTACGCGGTCCTCGGGATAACTCACCCGGACCGTCACCGGGCACAGCGGCACGCCGGCCCAGGCCGAAGCCACGAGCAGTTCGAGCTCCGCCTCATAGCGGGCCGTCAGCCAGCGTTCGCCCCGGATGCCGGAGAGGGGATAGATGCGCAGCCCGGTCTGCGTGTCGGGCAGGTCGATGCCCGTCTGCAGGCGGAACCAGAAGTTCGAGAAACGGTTGGCGAAGGTGTTTCCGCGGGGCATGTTCTCGTGGTCGAACGGACGGCTGCCGACGATCAGGGCCGCCGGATTGCGGCGCGAGGCAGCGACGAGGGCCGGGATGTCCTCGGGGTAGTGCTGCCCGTCGGCGTCGATCGTCACCGCATGGGTGAAGCCGCACGCCCGGGCCTTGCGGAAGCCTTCGCGCAGGGCATATCCCTTGCCGCGGTTCCGCGCAAGGGCGACGACCGTAACGGGCACCGGCGACGAGGCGAGGCACGCGGCCGTTGCATCGGTCGAACCGTCGTTCACCACGATGATATCGGGCAGCTGCCGGTGCGTGCGCACAACGACGTCGAGGAGCGTCCCGGCATTGTTGTATGTCGGGATAACGGCGCAGAAACGCGGCCCGGGCATGCTTCTGTCACTCTTCCGTAACATCGTCGCAGATCAGGGAGAGTTGGGCGAGCTGCAGCCCGCCGTCCTTCAGCACGGCCTTGACGCGGCACTGCGCACCGTCGAAGTCCACGCTGCGGAAGAGCACCTGCACGGAGGTGCGCTCGGCCGGCGAGAGGACATGGAGAAACTTGACATTGACCACCCGCCGTAGTTCGAGCCGCCGGCCGGTCATCCATTCGAGCAGTTCGGTGACCAGCTGGACGATGCAGACGCCCGGCGTGATGGGGTTGCCGGGGAAGTGGGCCCGGAAGATCACATGCTGCGGGTCGAGACGGAGGCGGTAGCAGGTACCCTCGTCGTCCGTCGTCGCCGCTTCGACAAAGAAAAAGCCGTTCAGTAGTTTCATCGTTCGTCCCTGTTTGGGTCCAACGGGGTGAAGCGGTAGCTCAACGCCCGTCGCATATGGTTGAGTTCCAGCGATCCGTCCTCGCAAAGGCGGATGCTGCGGCCGCGCACGACCCGCTCCCCGGAGACAGCGCCGCACTGCAGCAGCAGCGCCAGGTCGCGCCGCAACGTCCGGCGGATGTACCACCGGTCGAGGAAGGCCGTCAGGTTCGAGAGCCTCACGCGGCCGCGCTTCGGGTCGTAGCGGAAGTCGAAGGCGCGGATGCCGAACTCGTTGAGCAGCGAGCCGACAACCTCCCCCTCCATGTATTTCACGACGCAGATGCCCGAGAGACGGGCCTCTCCGAAACCCAGGGCCACGGCATACTCGCGGCGCTCGCCCTCGCCGTCCGGGAAGAAAACCTCCCGCGGTGAGGCCGCAGCCGAGCCGACGGCCAGCAGCAGGCTAATCGACAGCAAAATACTTTTCGTCGATGTCCACATCGGTCCGTATGTTTTTCAGTTCGATCACCGTGCGGTCGCCGCTCTCCTCGAGCAGTTCCACGCGGGTGACCAGTTTCCGTCCGGGGTCGAAGCAGAGCCTCACCTCGGTGAAGAACTGCCGCATCTCACGCCGGACCGGCTTCAGCGTGGCGATCCAGCGTCCGTCTTCCGCACGGACCTGCGTGTCGAACTCCGCCTCCTGCGTGAGGCACCGGCCCGTCAGCGAATGCATCATGATCCGTGCGATCTGCCGGAACATCCTGTTGCCCGAGGTCTCGACCACGTCGGTATAGCCGGGCGAACGCATCATCACCCGGTCACCGTTCAGCACGAACGTATAGGTATAGGGCGAGAGGTACTCCCAGTGGAGTTTTCCTCCCTCCTGGCGGTAGTACATCACCCCCCGCGACACCATCTTGTCCTGCAGGAGCGAGAGCTCCTTGGTCTGGGTGAAGTCGCACTGCAGGCTCCTTATCGCCGAGGCGCTCCGGTCGATGGCGGCGATGAGCTCCGCCTCCGCCGGGTCGTGCGGGGTCTGCGCCGGGAGGTTTCCGAGACCCGCGAGGAGCAGGAAGAGGATCGTAACTGCGGTTTTCATGGTTTATTTGGCAATTAATACGCATCCGGCCATGATCAGGGCGATGCCGATCCAGCGCGTCAGCGGAATCTGTTCGTGGAAGAAGACGACGGCGGCCAGCATGCCCATGACGTAGGCCAGGCTCAGCATCGGGTAGGCCATGCTGAACGGGTAGCGCTTGAGCATGTAGAGCCAGCAGAAGGCCGTGGCCGCGAAGCACAGCCCGCTGCCGATCATGTAGAAATTGGCGAAGAAGCGGCAGAACCAGCCCCAGCTCCATGCGAAGTCGCCGGCACGGTTGAGCGCGATCTTCTGCAGCAGCTGGCAGGCCACCATCAGGGCCGACTGCCCGAGGGCCAACAGGATCAGTCTCCACATAGGGCGCGCAGGATAACGAGTGAGTAATGTTTGCCCCCGCGCTGGTTGAGCACCGCAAGAGCCTGCGGGCGGCCGTCGCCGAGCGGCGCGGCACCGCAACGGAGCGCGGGCGGGATGAAGCCCCGGCCGAGACAGTGCGCCGCCGCATAGACGCCGTAGGCCGAGGCCGAGTACCCGGTGCCGAACAGGTGCCGGTAGCGGAGCGCAGGTACGCCGGGCAGCAGCCGCGAAACGAAGGTCTCGTAGAAGCGATCGTTCGCCGGATTGCCGTCCGCTCCCGTCAGGATTCCCGCAAGCCCCTCCGGTGCAATGCCCGCCTCGGCAAGCGCCTCCGAGAGCAGTTCGGACAGTTCGTCGTCGGTCGGCCGGTAGCGGATGCGCATGGCGGCCACCTCGCACAGCGCATCGCGGCCGTCGTCCGTGAGCAGCAGCGACACGGCCGCCTCCGAACCCGGCGCCTGTCCCTCCGCCCCGAGGCAGCCGATCCGCCGGAGCAGGGTGTAATAGGAGGGGGTCAGCTCGTCGAACCCGCCGACCAGCGCCGTGCGGAGAGCCCCCGCGCGGAGCTGCATGCAGGCATCCTGCAGGGCCAGGTCGAACGAGAGATCCTTGTGCGAGTAGGTGATGTTGTATCCGTGCGCCCCGGAGTGGATGGCGAGCAGCGCGGCAATGGTGTTGTGCGTCGATTGCATGAAGTGCGTGGGGCTCAGCATCTGCTCGCCGTCGCGGCACAGCGGCTCGAGGATGCGCTCCGTATTCTCCATGCAGCCCAGCCCCGTGCCGACGAGGATGGCGTCGGGGGTCCCGATGCCCGTCTTGTCGGCGATCACGCGGCCGATGACCAGCGCCCGCTTGAGGATCCTGCCCAGCCGGCGGCTCTCGCCGGGCGAGAGCCATCGGCGGAAGTCGGGATCGACGGCCCGCGCATAGGGCTCGCGGCAGTACACGGGAGCCGACATCCACTCTTCGCTGAGCGGCTGCTGGAGCGAGATCTGCTCGGCGGCGCGTATGTAGATTCGTTTCATCGTTCTTGCCATTTCGAAAGGAGCAGCGAGGAGTCGTTGCCGCCGAATCCGAACGAGTTGCACAACACGTGGCGGATCTCACGCGGCGGCCGGCTCTCCCGAACCGGGACGATGCCGTTGTCCATCGGGTGCTGCCAGTTGAGATTGACCGGGAGGAACCCGTGCCGGAGGGCCAGGAGGCAGATGACCGTCTCGATGGCGCCCGACGCGCTGGTCGTATGTCCGGTGAAGGCCTTGGTCGAGGAGACGGGCGGCACACGGTCGCCGAAGAGCCGCAGCATGGCGGCACTCTCACTGGCGTCGTTGTTGGGCGTTCCGGTTCCGTGGGCGTTGATGTAGTCCACCTCCGAGGGGTCGAGCCCCGCATCGGCCAGCGCCCCGCGCATGGCCCGGAAGGCCCCTTCGCCGTCGGCCGAGGAGGCCGTCTGGTGGAAGGCGTCGCAGGTGTTCGCCACGCCGTCGAGCGTTGCCAGCGCACGCACGCCGCGCCTCCGGGCCGAAGCGGCCCGCTCGAACACCACGTAGGCGGCGCCCTCGCCGAGGTTCAGGCCGGCGCGCGTGGCGTCGAATGGCCGGCAGGGCTGCGTGTCGAGGATCATCAGCGCGTTGAACCCGTTCAGGTGGAAGCGCGTGAGGCACTCGCTGCCTCCGGCCACCACGATGTCGAACGCCCCGCTGCGGATCAGGTTGGCACCGACCAGAATGGCGTTCATCGCCGAAGAGCAGGCCGTCGATGGGGTGGACACGAACCCGAAGCGGCCGAAGCGGTCGGCAATCAGTTCCGTCGAGGCTCCGCAGTCGTGCATGGCGATGTATTCGTTGCGCGAGTCGTTGGCCAGGAAATCGGGGTAGTAGCACTCGCTGCGGTCCATGCCGCCGACGGTCGTTCCCGAGATGAAGGCCGCCCCGGGCAGTTCACCGCCGGACAAACCGGCCTCGTCGAGCGCCTCACCGAGGGCCAGCATGCCCAGCAGGGCCGTGCGGATGGTCGGCGTCGAGGCATCGATACCCAGCGCCGCACACAGCGCTTCGTCGCTCATCGGCACCTCGCCCACGGGAAACTCGGTATGCACACTCCGCAGGTGGCGCATCGGCCCGATGCCCGAACGCCCGGCAACGAGCGAATCGAGCACCTCGCGCTTGTTGCACCCGACGGCCGAGACGATTCCGGCTCCCGTGATCCATATCGGCTCCTTCATCGCAGTACCTATTTCGTGCGGTTCTCGGCGATATACCGGGCCATGACATTGATGCTCCGGAAGATCTCGCGGCCGACGGAGGGGTCCTTCAGCTTGATGCCGTACCTCTTCTCCATCAGGACGATCAGCTCCAGGGCGTCGATCGAATCCAGTCCCAGACCGTCGCCGAACAGCGGAGCGTCGTTGTCGATCTCCTCGGGTTTGACCTCCTCGAGGTTCAGGGCCTCGATAATAGCATTCTTGAGTTCGTAAATCAGTTCTTCCATATCTTCAAATAACTCGTGTTTATCGTTGAATATCCATAATTTCCCTCACCGACTCTTCCGTCCATGCAGTTCCTCCGGGCACCTCCTCGCAGCCGACCAGGAAGAGTGTGGCCGCCGCCTCCCCGCCGCCGGGGTGCTCGACCCAGCCGCAGAGCACCGACCGCGTTTCCGGATCGAGGAACGCCTCGCCGACCGTGGCGACCATCTGCGGAACCGGATCCCCGTCGAGCAGGTAGCACGAGGTTTCGCCGAGGTACCTGTTCCGGATGGCGATCTCTCCGGTCACGATGTTGGCCAGCGTATAGACAAAGACCGCCGGGCTGGGGTAGTAGTCTGCCGGGTCGGCGATCGTCTGCTGGTAGCGACTGTCGCTGGCGAACGAACCGCTGCGGGTGAAGAGCACCACGGCGCGGTCCTCGCGCGGGGTGAAACGCTCCGCTTCGCCGTCGAGCAGCAGCTCCGAGGCGACGAATCCCAGGCGGCAGAGCGGGTCCATCTTGAAAAACTTCGGATAACCGCCCGCATACCTGCGGTAGAGGGCCACAAGCAGCGGGTCGTCCGAAGGCTCCAGCCTTACGGGCTCTCCGTCGCGCACCGCCCCGGCGGGCGTCAGCCGGATCCATCTTCCGATCGTCAGCATGGCATTCCTCCCCGTTTGAACAACATGGCCGCATTGCATCCGCCGAACCCGGAGAGCATCTTGACGAAGCTGTCCCGGTCGGTCGTGCCCTGCTCGGCCGAAATCTTCAGCGGGTGCGACACTCCGCACGCGGCATATCCGCGCGTGGAGAGGACCACCCCCTGTTCGACGGCCCGCATCGAGAGGATCGTCTCCAGAATGCCGGCCGCACCCATCGTATGTCCGAAATAGCCCTTCAGCCCGTTTACGGGCACCTCCGCCAGTCCGGCCCGGTCGATGGCGATCGACTCCATCTCGTCGTTGTAGGGCGTGGCCGTGCCGTGCGCGTTGATGAAGGCCAGCGTCCCGGGAGCCACGTCCCGCAGGATGGCCCGCAGAGCCCGGTAGCACCCCTCACCCGTGCGCGACGGGCCCGAGATGTGGTTGGCATCGTTGCGGATCGCCCCGCGGCAGGCCACCCATTCGCCGGGGTCCACCTCGTCGCGCCGACGCCGCGAATAGACGATCGTGGCGGCAGCCTCGCCGACATTCAACCCCGCACGGTCGCGGTCGAAGGGGCGGCACGGCTCCGGGGAGAGGGCCTTGAAGGACTGGAAGCCCGAGACGATGAATTTCGACTGCCGCTCGGCACCGATCACCACGGCATGGTCGCAACGCCTGCTCTGCAGGGCCCGCATGGCGGCGATCTGCGCGCAGAGGCCCGACGTACAGGCGTTCGAGACAACCACGGGGTCGTTCGGGTTGCGGAAGAAGGCGGCGATGCGGCGTGCCGACCAGCCGGGAAGCACCTCGTCGCGGAGCGCATTCTCACGCTCGAGCAGCGCCACGTTGCCCTTCGTGGTCGAGAGCAGGAAGAGCACCCGGGGCGAAGAGGGATCGATCCGCGCCTCACCGATGGCCTGTGATGCCGAAAGGAGGCACATGCGCTCGAATCCGGTGTACTTCTCCGCGAGTCCGGAGCCGAAACGCTCCCCGAAGGCCCGGTCCACAAGCCCGAAATCGAGCAGCGAAGCGACGAACGGCTCGGGGATTCCCCACAGCCCCTCGTAGCGGCAGAGGCCCGAACGTCCCTCGAGCACACGGCCGAAGGTCTCCGCCGAGTCCATGCCCAGCGGGGAGAGGATGTGGTCGCCCGTGCGGACGATCAGTTCATGTTCCAGCGCTCTTTCCATTGTGCGTAAAATTCCGGCGTGATCCACACCAGCCGGTACTCCTTGTCCATGAAGACCTGCACGCTGTGGCCCGTAGCCAGCAACTCGTCGGTCTCGGCATGGTGTATCTCGTAGTCGAAGACGATCTTGGCCGCTTCGGTCGGCCGATAGTGGATGTCGATGCGGCAGGGCATGCCGTAGACGATCGGCGACTTGTACTTGAACGACAGTTCGACCAGCGGCGCATAGTATCCGTTGCCGAAGATGTCCATGTAGCCCAGTCCGTACCTGGCGCCGAAGGCCTCGCGGGCATCCTCGAAGTAGAGCGGATAGGAGCCGTGCCACACGATGTTCATCGAGTCCACCTCGCTGAAGCGCACCTCGAAACGTTTCGAGGCGGTCAGTCCCTTCGTTATCTTCGTGTCGCTTTTCATCGTCATGCGTTTTGTGCGTCGGTTTCGCTCAGGGCGATCTTCATGCGCGCCGTGGCCAGCACCTCGTCGCCCGAGCGGACGACGGCATCGACCAGCATCATGCGGAAGATCTCCTCAAGGTTTTCGATCGTCGTGACCAGCGTCTCGCCGCAACGCGGGCGCCGCCGGATCTCCAGATCGCGGATGGCCCCGATGAAGCCCAGCTTCACGCGCTCGGCGTTGATCAGGTTGATATAGCCCATGCGGGCCGCGCAGGTCTGCGCGATGTTCTCGATCAGCCCGGCGGCCTGCAGGCATCCCTCCTCACAGAAGAGGTGCCCCTCGGGGACGGTAAAGCGCGTCACCGTGCGGTGCTCGTCGAAATGGACGAGGCGGTCGATCAGGACGAACGGCGGCCGCTGCGGCAGCAGGTCGAGGATGTCGATCTTTTCGAATTCCATGGTTATTCCCAGAAGTCGTAGTAGTTGAACCATTGCGTCGGGTAACGACGCACAATGCGCTCCAGCTGAGCGGCAAACGTCCGGGCAGCATGTTCCATGCGTTCCCGTTTCGGCGCACCGGGATCACCCGCATCGATGCGATCGACGAAGATCCGGTAGCGTTTCACGCCCTCCTTCATCACGAAGATCGACAGCATCGGGACCTCGCGCTGGACGGCCAGGGCAAAGGGGCCCAGCGGGAAGCGGGCCGGAGCACCCAGGAAGTCGCACGTGACGCTCTTCTGCGAGCCGAAGAGGCGGTCGCCGGGCATGCCGATGATGTCGCCCTCCTCGAGCGCCCGGTTGGCGATGAACAGGTGCGACATGTCACGCAGGACGGGAACCATCTCGATGTTGTTGCCGGCAAAGCACTTCGCGCGGTTCTGCATCACGGTCTGCTTCTCGCCCGCATAGACCAGCGCGTGGAAGCGTTTCTGCTCGGGGCGGAGCGTATACCCGGCCAACTCGTAGTTGCCCACGTGGGAGCTGACCATGATGAAGCCCCCGGGAGCCGAGGCCAGCTCGTTGTAGTAGTCGTTGTGCTCGATCTCGACCCGGAACCGGCATCCGGCGTAGACCGCAAAGCGGTCGAGGATGACCTGCCCGAAACGGAAGTGGTTCGCGTAGACGGCGCACAGCGTCCGCCAGCGTCCGTAGCCGAGGTGTTCGCGGAACAGTCGGGCGATCGCACGGCGATTGCGGCCGTTCGCCAGCATGTAGAAGATGACCACCACCGACATGACGGCATAGAGGCAGCGGATGTTCACCCAGCGGAACAGCACGACGAGCGACCGCAGCATCCACGGTCGTCCGTCGGTCGTCCCCTGCCAGCCGTCATGCGCCGGATCGCGCATCGCCGCGGTTTTCGCTTCGGCACCCATCGCTTCGCAATCTGCGGGGCTTCGGTCAGCGGTTGCCGACCTTGGTTTCGATGTAGTCGCAGAAGTCGCTGAGGGTCTTGACGCCGGCCATCTCCTCGGGCTTGATCTTGAAGCCGAACGTGCGCTCGACGATCACGACGATGTCCACGAAGTCGAGGCTGTCGATGCCGATATCCTCCTTCAACAGCGCCTCGGGCGCAATCTTCTCCTCCTCGACCTCCAGTTCGTCGATGAGGAAGGCCTTGACTTTTTCTTCGATTTCCTTTCTTTCCATATCCGATTCAATTCAATGTTTGTCCGTTTTTCTGCATACCATGATGCTGTGTCCCCAGCCCAGGAAGTCGTGGACGGTCTCAACCTCCAGTCCGGACTCCTCGACCAACCGCTGCATCGTCTCCGAATGGTACATCCGGCTGTTGCCGTTGGCGATGGCCGTGAAGTAGAGGCTTGTCAGCGTCAGACAGAAGGCTGCCGGCTCGAACTTCTGGCGGTCCCAGAAGGTCTCCATAATATATAGGCGTGTTTGATCTGTCATGATCCGCGCCGCACGGCCGAGGATCGAGCGGATCTCCTCCTCGCCGAAGCAGTCGAGGAACTGGCTCATCCAGATCGCATCGTAGCGGCGGTCGGTCGGGAAGGACTCTTCGGCATCGAGCAGGTTGCAGCCATAGCCGCGGATCCGCCCGGCACCCTCGTGGCCGGCCGTCTGGCTGAGCATCATGGCCACCTGCTGCGGGAGGTCCATGACCGTCACCTCGACCTGCGGGTTATAAGCCACACAGCGCAGGGCCCAGCGGCCCGTGTTGCCGCCCACGTCGAGCAGCTGCCCGACAGGCTGCGAGAAGATCACCCGCAGCGCCTCGTCGAACGAATGGTCCGAATAGAAGTGGTCGAAGGAGAACCAGCTCCTGCGCACCTGTTCGGGGAGCTGCGACAGCCCCTCGTAGACCGTCGGCCAGGGGCCGAAGTGCTCCAGTCCGGCCGGGCGTCCCTCGCGGAGCGACTCCTCGAGGCGGAACAGCCCCTCGTAATTGACGTCGTGGTTGAAGTCCATGTTCACGCGTGTCGAGGCGTCGGTGAGCAGGAACCAGCCCGTCTTCGAGAGCGTGAAGCGCTCGCTCGCGGGATCGACGAGCACCGTGCCGATCGAAAGCGAGGCCTCAAGCAGCACCCGCACGGCATAGTCCGAGAGTTTCGTCTCGGCGGCGATCTCTCCGATCGTCATCCCTCCGTCGCGCTCGCGCAGCAGCTCCAGGATTCCGAACCTGACCATCAGCCGCGAGACCTGGAAGACGATGGGGCCGAAGGCGATGAACTGCGCCTGCCGCTGCGCCTCGCGGGCCGTGAGCGGCTCGCGCGTATAGGCTTTTTCCAATGCGGGGAAGAGTTTCATGGCCGGAATCTTTGACTATTTGACCTTGCGGATCACCAGGGCGCTGTTCGTGCCTCCGAACCCGAACGAGTTGGAGAGCACCGTATCGACCTGTGTATCGACCGTGACGGCCGTCAGGTTGAGTTTCTCGGCATACTCGTCCGGATGCTCGAGGTTGATGTTCGGCGCCACGAAGTTGTGCTGCATCATCAGTGTCGAATAGACGATCTCGCTCGCCCCGCCCATCCAGCACTCGTGGCCGGTCATCGACTTGGTCGAACTGATGAGGGCGTGCGTACCGCGGAAGACCCGGTCGAGGGCTATGGCCTCGAACATGTCGCCCTGAGGCGTCGAGGTGGCGTGCGCATTGACGTAGTCGATCTCGTCGGGCTGCATCGATGCGGCCTCGAGGGCGCGCCGGATGGCCGTCACCGAGCCGTCGTCGCTGGGCTGCGAGATGCCCCCGCCGTTGGACGAGAAGCCGTAGCCGCAGACCTCGGCCAGAATCGGGGCGCCGCGCCGCACGGCATGTTCGTACTCTTCGAGCACGAGGGCCGCCGCACCGCCGCTGGGGATCAGTCCGTCGCGGTCGCGGTCGAACGGACGCGAAGCCTTTGTCGGCTCGTCCATGCGCACCGAGAAGGCAGCCAGCGCGTCGAACGTGGCCATCGAGTAGTAATTGACCTCCTGTGCGCCGCCGCACAGCACGGCATCCTGCAGCCCCTGCCGGATGAGCAGGTAGGCCATGCCGATCGAGTGCGAGCCGCTGGCGCAGGCCGCGCTGACGGTGAAGTTGATGCCCCGCAGGTGGAAGATCGTGCTGAGGTTCATCGTCACCGTGGAGTTCATCGACTGGAAGATCAGCCCCGAGCCGAGCAGCGCCGAGTCGTGCTTCTCATCCATGATGCGGGCCGCCTCGATGACCGGTTTGGCCGAGGAGTCGTTGCCGAAGAGGATGCCCACCTCGTTTTCGCGCAGGTAGGCCTCGTCCATGAGCGACTGCTCGAAAGCCTGCCGCGAGGCCATGTAGGCATATTCGGCCTCCTCCGACAGCCCGACACGCAGGCGGCGGTCGATGACCCCCTTGAGCTGCGGCCGCGGGACCAGACCCGTCAGCCCCGAGCGGTAGCCGTAGTCGAGCCGCTCCCGTTCCACGCCGATGCCCGACCGCCCGGCGTAGAGCGACTCCTTCACCTCGTTCAGATTCTGTCCCAGGCACGACCAGATTCCCATGCCCGTTATGACGACACGTCGTTCCATCTATTCCGTATTAAGTATTTTCAAGTATCAAGTATACAGTCCGCCGTTGATCGAGATCACCTCGCCGGTGATGTAGGCGGCATCGTCCGAGACGAGGAAGGCGACCAGCGCCGCCACCTCCTCGGGTTTTCCGAAGCGGCCCGCCGGCACGAGCTTGCGGAACTCCTTCTCGTCGAGGTCGCGGGTCATGTCGGTCTCGATGAATCCCGGAGCCACGGCATTGACCGTCACCTTGCGCGGTGCGACCTCCTGCGCGAGGGCCTTCGTCGCCCCGAGCAGCGCCGCCTTGGCCGCCGAGTAGTTTGCCTGTCCCGGAAGCCCCTTGATGCCCGAGAGCGAGGCCATATTGACGATCCGGCCCCAGCGGTGGGTGAGCATCTCCTTCAGGAGGCGCCGCGTGACGTAGAAAAAGCCGTTGAGCGTCGTGTCGAGCACCCGGTGCCACTCGTCGTTCTGCATGAAGACCATCAGGTTGTCGCGGCGGATGCCCGCGTTGTTCACCACGACGGCGATGTAGTCGTCCGGGTGAGCCTCGCTCCAGCGGCCCAGGGCCTGCTCGATCGCCTCGGGGTCGGCCACATCGAAGGGCAGCAGTTCGGCCTGTCCCCCCGCCTCGGTGATTGCGCGGAGCGTCTCGTGTGCTGCCGCGTCGTTCGAACGGTAGTTGATCACCACGGGCCAGCCCTGCGCCGCCAGCTTCAGGCAGACGGCCCGTCCCAGCCCCCGGGATCCTCCCGTAACCAGTGCATATCTCATGATCGTCGTACTATTTCAGGTTCAACGGATTGTTTCGCAAATACGCCTCGACGGCCGCAATCTGGCGGTAGAACGGGGCATCCTCGACGAATGCGGGGATGATCGCCCGCACGTCATCGTAGACACGGCGCGACACGGGAGCGAGCTCCCCGGCGATCTTCAGACAGTCTACGGCCTGGGCCAGGGCAATGAAGTGGATCGACATCACCTGGAAGACGTTGTCGATCACCCGTTTGCATATCAGCGCCGAGTTGGTGCCCATGCTGACGATGTCCTGATTGTCGTTGTTGTTCGGGATGCTGTGCACGTAGTTGGGCATGGCCAGCGTCTGGCACTCGGCCGTTGTCGAGGTGGCCGTGAACTGGCAGGCCTGCATGCCGTAGTTGAGTCCGAGCGTCCCGAGGTTCAGGAACGGCGGCAGGATGTTGTTGATCCGGTCGTGGAAGAGGTAGTTCAGCTGCCGCTCGGCTGTCATCGCCAGGCGGACCATGGCGATCTTCACCTTGTCCTCCTCGAGCGAGATGTAGTCGCCGTGGAAGTTGCCGCCGTGGAATACGTTGCGGCGGACGGGATCGACAATGGGGTTGTCGCAGGCCGAGTTGAGCTCCTCCTCGAGCACCCGGCGCGCCTGCTGCAGCGTCTCATGGACAGGCCCCAGAATCTGCGGGGCGCAGCGCAGCGAGTAGTAGGCCTGGACCTTGCGGCGGCTGTCGAAGGTTTTGACCTCGGACGAAATGCCGCCGTAGAGTTCGTGTTCGCGGCGGAGCATGCGGCTGCCCCCTTCGGCGAGCGCCCGCATGCGGCGGGCGATGACCTGCTGGCCCTCATGGCGCCGGCATTCGTTGAGCCCCTCGGCCATGAAGTCGTCGTAGGAGGCCGCTATCTCGTTCATCATCACCGAAGCCAGCGTGGCCCAGTCCAGCAGCCGCTCGGCATGGAACTGATTGACGAGCCCGATGCCCGTCATCACCGAGGTGCCGTTGGTGATCGAAAGCCCCTCGCGGATGTGGATGCGCATGGGCGCGAGGCCGTTTTCGCGCAGCACCTCCGCCGCGGGGCGCCACTCGCCCCGATAGTGCACCTCGCCCTCGCCGATCAGCGTCAGGGCGATGTGGGCCAGCTGCACCAGATCGCCGCTGGCGCCCACGCTCCCGTGCTCGGGGATGAACGGGCAGATGCCGCGGTTGATGAACTCCACCAGCAGATCGACCACCTCGGGATGGATGCCCGAACGGGCCTGCAGCAGGGTGCCGAGCCGGGCGATCATCGCCGCCCGGACATAGAGGTCGGGCAGCGGCTCGCCGGCACCGGTCGAGTGGCTGCGGATGATGTTGTACTGCAGGTCGGTGAGGTAGCGGTCATCGACACGCCACTGGGCCATGGGGCCGAAGCCGGTGTTGATGCCGTAGATCACCTTTTCGGCCGCAAATTCGCGGAGAAATTCATAACATGCGGCCACCTCGCCGAGCGGCAGCTCCGCACGGTCGATCCTTGCGTCCGAAAACAGCAGCTTTTCAACGCAATCCAGTTCCAACGACTTTATCATTCGTCTTTTTCGTGAATTCTTTGGACATTCCGAGGAGTATTCCGGGCCCGTTCCGGAATATCAAAAACATGCAAATATAGCGAAAAAAGTTCAAAAACACATATTATTCGGGTCGAAAAAGCAAAAGAACAGCAAGCGGCCGGCACAGGATCCCGGCCGTGACGGAGTACCGGACCAAAGAGGCGCGGCACGGAGATGCCGGTCTTTCGCCGGCGGCGACATCCGGCCGGGATACACGACCATCGGAGGTGCTCCCGGCATCGACAGCAGCCGGGGGGGGGCAAAGCCGGGCGAAGCAGGGTAAGGAGCCGCCCGGCGGGGCAAAAGCGGGATTCGACCATCGGGGAACGGGATTCGACCGGGCCGTTTTTTGGCCTGTACGGCGGGGCGTCTCTATCTTTGCTCCCGACGAACAGGCTCCCTCCCGGAGCCCCGTTCCGGGCCGAAGCCACCAATCCCAAACAAGATGATACATCCGACAAAACTCCTCCATGCCGTCCGGTTCCTGATCCTCGTGCCGGCCGTGTCGTTCAGCCTGGTCTGCCAGGGGCAGCAAACCCGCATCAGCGGCCGTGTGGTCGATCAGGCGGGAGAGGCCATTCCCTTTGCCAACGTCGTCCTGCTCCACGCACGCGACACGCTCAGCACCCTCTGCGGATGCGCTACCGACCGCAGCGGCAGCTACCGTCTGGAGGCAATTCCCGCAGGAGACTACCTGCTGAAAGCCTCCTGCATCGGTTATGCGCCCGCGTCGTGCAGGCTGCAGGCCGCCGGTCAAGAGCTGCAGCGCGATCTGGTGCTGCGCGCGGACCCGACGACCCTCGAGGCGGTCGTCGTCCAGGGCAAGGGGAGCATTCGCGGAATCGACCGCACGACCTATACCTTTGACCGGGAACAGACAGCCCGCGCACGCGAGGCGCGTGAACTGGTGGCTTCGCTGCCCGGGCTGCACATCGACCGCACGGCCAACTCGCTGGCGACGGTAGACGGCAAATCGGTTCTGATACTGATCAACGGCGTGAAGGCCTCCGAGAGCGAACTGAAACTGCTGCCGGCCGACCGGATCCGCTCGGTCGAGAGCTACGACATCCCGCCGATCCGCTACCTGAACGATGCGGACCGGGTCGTGAACGTGCGGACCCGGACCCTCGACGCGGGGTGGAGCGGCGACCTCTACGGCACGCTCGGGCAGCTCTTTTCCAGTGCATCGGCCGCCTTCTCACGGATCCGGGGCAACGACCGCTTCACGTTCGACTACGCCTCGCACTTCAACATGAAACGGGAGCTGCGCGACCTGGAGCAGGGTGTCTACGAATACGGCATCGGGCAGGACGACTACCGTTACGACTACCTCCAGAAAAGCCGGACCTGGGGCGACCAGCACCGTATGGGACTGGCCTATGCCCGCAGCTGCGAGGGCCGCTACGACCTGCGGATCGCGGCCGCAGGCACCATGACCGGACAGAGGCTCGAGGCCGACAAGGAGATCGTCCGCACGCGGAACGGGCTGCCGGAAGAGTGCACGGGCCGGCTGACCGACCGCACACGGACCCTGTCGCCCACCGTCGAGGCATACTACCACCGGCAACTGACCGACAGGAGTACGCTGACCCTCGACCTGCTGGGCAGCCGCTTCGGGAACGAACAGCGGAGCCGCTCGACCGAAAGCGGCGAGCGGGGCTTCGACGACGCCATGCTGCTCGACAACCGCAAGCATTCGCTCATCGGGGAGATCGTCTACGGCCACCGCTTCGGACAGTCGAACCTGACCCTGGGCTACCGCGCGCACTGCAACTTCCTCGCCAACGAACTGCGCAACTCGCTCTCCGCAAAGCCGCAGGAGGAGTACATCGACACGCGGACGCACCGCCTCTACGGAGAGTTCTCCGGCCGCACGAAGCGGTTCCTCTACCGCGTCAGCCTCGGCGCCTGCTGCGACCTGCGCACCGGAAGGGAGGGCTTCCGCAACTGGACCTTCACCCCCGTGCTGCTGGCCGGATGGCAGATCGGCGAGGCGCACAACCTCCGGATCTCCTACCGGTCGAGTACGCAGATGCCCGAAATCCAGCAGATGTCCGAGGCCCGGATCCTGATCATGGAGGGATTCTACCGGAGCGGGAACGAGGCGCTGCGGCCGGCGCATCTCCAGTCGTGGGGCATAGACTACAGCCTGATAGCAGGACGCTTCTCGATGCAGGCCTCGCTCTTCCTCGACCACACGCGCAACAGCCTCTTCGACGATTACCGCAGCGACGGGCTGAACATACTGCAGCGCAGCGCCAACGCCGCGAAGGACCTGCAGCGGGGCGGACGGCTGAGCATCGATTTCCGCCCCTGGGACTTCCTCCGGATCGGCGGCAGCGTGGAGCTTGCGCGCCAGTCGTTCCGGCCCTCGGACACGGCGGAGCAGTACGACGGCTGGTCGTGTCCCGCAACGCTCTACCTGTCGGCCGGCGGCCGCCACCTGACCTTCGATCTCTACCAGAAATTCGGAGGCTCGTATCTCTCGGGGCTCTACCGTTGCGGCATCGAAAAGAGTTCCTATGTCAGCCTGAACTACCGACGCGGCAACCTCGCCGTCGGACTGCAATGCTTCTTCCCCTTCATTCGGGACCGCTACACGAACGAAACCACGGCCGCAAGCATCGTCCGCCACCGGACCGACCATCACCTGCGCCGCAAGGACCACACCGTGGCGCTGAGCCTCTCGTGGAATTTCCACTCGGGACGCAAGGCGGCATCCATGCGGCAGCGTATCGAAAACGCGGACGACGACAGCGGCCTGTTCCGCATCCGATAGGAGAAGAAACTGTACGGCAGCAACATACGGAAAAAACAATTTTCAAGAATAAAACAAATACAAAATACTGTCAGCACAAATCTATTATTCGTATTTTTGAGAAGACAAAAATTCTACAAAAAACGATTATGAAACGGATAATAGGACTTTGCGGAAAAGGAAATATCGGAAAAACCGAAACGCTCAACCTGCTTATTGATTTACTGACTGTTGCGACAACAGGATGCGCCATGCCGGCACCCCAACCCGCAGGCCGCGACAGGGAAATGACCTTTATATACAAAGGAAACACCATATCGATATGCACGGCAGGAGACGCGGAGGCGATATTGAAGGACAATTGCGCCTACTTCTGCAAGATGAAATGCGATATTGCAATATCTGCAGCACGATCCCGAGGCAAGACCCACATGGAATTGGAGAACCTCGACCCTTCGGTTTCCGTTGAGTGGATCAGGAAGATCGATGACAGAAGCAAGAACCTGCAAATTGCACAGGACATCTTCAACAGTCTGTAGACGGCACAAGCCATGCACCACGAACCGGCTGACGTATTTTGCTCGTCAGCCGGTTCGCCGTATGAGGAAAGGTATGCTACATGCTATTATCGCGTTCTTTGCCCGGCAAAGGTTCTCTCAATTGACGTGAATGTTGTATATTACCCAGGCAGCCAATAAAACAAAACGAGACGGTTGCTGTAACCATCTCGTTTTCTCGTTCTGCGGTGCGTAGGGGAAACGAACATTTACGCGCACCAGAAAGATTATCAGCAAGATACGCGATTACAAAACGTTGTCCACCGATTAGGTGTCTTCACAATCGCATCAAATTACATCTTGCTTGCCTTGTGCTCTTTTTCGATGTAAAAATAATCATTTTTAAAGAGTAAATCAAAAACATTGATATAGTTTACTTGGATACAGTTTAACCGTGAAATATAAAGAATTATAAAACAAGATTTGCTGTCATGATGTTGTTCAATTGATAGTAACGGTGAAACCTATAAAATAACAAATCCCATCTCTGATATTCTCAATTCAATTGAAGATCGCACGATCCGAAATAAGTTTTAATTTCTGTTGCAACAGCCAATCTGGGTATAAAGCCTATTGTATCGGCACTTACCATTCACTATCTAAACTTGTACGTGACTACATTTTCCCTTTTGTGTAAGGATTCATAAAAAACGCAGTAAACCATAGAACAATTCATTTAGTGGGGCAATGCCCAGTCTCAACATAAACATTTAGGATACTTTCTCTGTTTTAGTATTGAGCGGCTACGGTCAGATCTCTCATCTACCACAAATTGGTTTTCAGAAGGCATGCCTCGGAACAAAAAACGGAGCGGATTTTCACCGCTCCGTTTACATGTCTCAAATATTCGGTTGTCTTACTCCTGCCAGTCCTTGATCCGTTCGAGTGTGACGGTCAGCGTATTCAGATCGGCCGTCAGTTTGTAGTAACCGTTCTACTGAACGTAAAAAGCCTTGTCCACGCTTCCATCCGAATACAACATCTTCATCGAATACTCGTCGCCGTCGCGCACGAACGCCGGCCACCACTTGTCGGCATAACACATGAACTTGAATGAGACGCCGCTGCCGCCTTTCAGATTGCCTTCGTAGGTGAAGACCAGATTGTCTTCCGTTTCGAGACGGATCATGTTTGCCAGTTTGCTCCCGTTCGGGTTGGCCGTTCCGTAAAGCCATAGTCCGTCATATTCATAGGTCGGAGCGGGCGGTTCCACATCAGTCCTGTCTCCGTTGCGGATAACTGTAACAATCAGCGTATTGACGTCAATAGTGATGGTTAGTTTCCGGCTTCTTCAAGATTGAACGACGTGTCCGGCTGGTCACTCGTCTCACGTTTGTAGGCGTAGATCACGTCATCCTCCGTGCGGTCGTAGCAATAGGCCGGATACCAGCCTGATTCTGAAGGGAAAAACTTGAATGGAAATGCCTCGGTATTCCCCGTCCAACTCCACAGGGTCTTGTCCCCGGAGGTCATCGGAAGACGGTCAGTGCCCGACAGCCCGTAGATGTAGAGTTGCTCTTCGGTCGTCACCTCGGGCTCGTTGGGGTCGTCGTTGCAGGTGATCGTCACCACCAGCGTGTTGACGTCGATCGTGAAGGTGTAGTTCCCGGCCTCCGTGATCTCGAACAGATCGTCCCGGGTGTTGCCCTGTTCGCGCTTGTAAGCATAGATCACCCCGTTCTCCGTGCGGTCGTAATTGTACGACGGGAACCACCCCTCGCTGACGCAGAAGAACTTGAACTTCCCGACCTTGACGTCTCCCGTCCAACTCCACAGGGTCTTGTCTTCGGAAGTCATCGGAAGACGGTCGCTGCCCGACAGCCCGTAGACGTAGAGCTGCTCCTCGGTGGCCACTTCGGGCTCGTCGTTGCGGGTGATCGTCACCACCAGCGTGTTGACGTCGATCGTGAAGGTGTAGTTCCCGGCCTCCGTGATCTCGAACAGATCGTCCCGGGTGTTGCCCTGTTCGCGCTTGTAAGCATAGATCACCCCGTTCTCCGTGCGGTCGTAATTGTACGACGGGAACCAACCCGTATCGACGCAGAAGAACTTGAACTTTCCGGCGTTGGCATCTCCCGTCCAGCTCCAGAGGGTTTTGTCCTCGGAGGTCATCGGGATACGGTCCGAGCCCGACAGTCCGTAAACGTAGAGCTGCTCCTCGGTGGCCACCTCAGGCTCGTCGTTGCGGACAAGACCGATGGTCAGCGTTTCGACGTTAAGCGTGATCGTATAGTTGCCCTTCTCCTCGACCTTGAACTGCGTGTCGGGAGCGGACTCTTCACTGCGAAGCTGCAGCGTCCAGTACTCCTCCGCACCCTCATCGCGGTTGTAACTCGGCAACCAGGATTCGTTCGCAATGGATTCGTGCGTCAGGAACTTGAAGGCGCCGGCCAGCATGTCGCCCGTCCAGGTAAAGGTGACGTGATCCGTGGTGGACATCTTTTCGGCCTGGTCTCTCTTCCAACCCCAGCTGAAGCTGTCGCCGATCGGGTAGAGTTCGAGCGGAATCACGACCTCCGGGATGTCGTACACGATGCCGACGCTCACGCTCTCCGACGATACGGCCCCGGCGACTGCCGAACAGTTGGCCTCCACGCGGAAATCAAGACTGAACGTCTCGGCCAAAACGCCCAGCTCCGTCCGAATGTCATCGATCTCCTGCCGGGTGAAGCGTTTGGTGAGATCCGAGCCGCATTTCATGGCCAGGGTCTTCGTTTCACCGCTCAATCCGTAGATCAGCGTATAGGTCACGGCCTGGTTTTCCGCTGCGGAGGTCCATTCCAAATCGAGGACCGGAGCGATTTCGGACCCGGTTATGACAACCTCCTCCGGGGTTGCGGTCAGTTCCGGGGCCTCCAGAACGACCTGCTCGTCAACCTCCTCCGCATCCTTGCAACAAGAGCCTGCGCCCAGTGCGGCAAGTAGCGCGGCGGACAGTAAAAATTTCGTTTTCATCTTCATGTTCATGGTTTATCTGTTTTAAGGGTTTCTCGGGTTTCTCGGTCGCGGATCTCCTTCCGGACGTAGGGAGCGTAGGTCCAGCCGTGCAGCCGATAGATGTCGAGCATTCTGGGCAGTCTTTTCAGAAAAGCCTCGTAGTCTTTCGTGTCAGGGTCGGCCCATTGGATCTCGGCCAACGCCGAAGCCCGCGGGAGAAACATGTGCATGGCGTGGTTTTCTGTGGCCACATATTCCGTCCAGAGGTTCCCTTGGCACCCGAGCACGTACGACTCCGATCCGGCGGGGATTGCCGCGAGCGGATCGTAGGCATAAACCCGGTCCAGCGTGTTGCAGCCCCCGAATCCGAGCGGCTCTGCCTTCTCCCGCTCCGGAGTCTGGTAGCGGTCGAAATAGAGCACCTTCTCCGAGGTCATGATCGCCCGGATGTGTTTCCCGACAGCCGTGATCCCACCCCGGTCGCCGCGCCACGACATGATGATATCGTTGGGACCCACACAGTCGCCTTCGAGCATCTCGTCCCAGCCGATGATATGTCGGCCCCGGGTTCCGAGGTAGTCCGAAACCTCCCGCATGAACCATCCTTGCAGCCGCTCCTCGGGCTTCTCCGCACGTTCGAAACCCAGTTCGGCAATCTTCTGCCGGCAGTGCGGGCACTCCTTCCAGAACGTCTTGGGACACTCGTCGCCGCCGATGTGGATGAACTCCGATGGGAAAATTTCCAAAATCTCGTCGAGGACGTCCTTCACGAAATCGAGGGTCTGCTCTTTGCCGACACACAGCACCTCGTCGGCAATCTCCCATTTCGTCCGCACCTCATACGGGCCTCCGGTGCAGCCCAACTCGGGATAGGCCGCCAGTGCGGCGACCATGTGCCCCGGCATGTCGATCTCGGGAATTACCTCAATGTGCCGTTCCGCTGCATAGCGCACGATTTCAAGCGCCTCTTCGCGGGTATAGAACCCGGCATGGGGAATGCGGTCGAAACCGCCCTCGCCGTGGCGTCCCACGATGGTCTGCGGGCGGTACGAGCCGATTTGCGTGAGCCGCGGATAACGCTTGATCTCGATGCGCCACCCCTGGTCGTCGGTCAGGTGCCAGTGGAAGCGGTTGATGTTGTGCAGGGCGAGCATGTCGATGAACTCCTTGACGAATTCGACGTCGAAGAAGTGCCGGGCCACGTCGAGCATCGCCCCTCTGTATGCAAAGCGGGGTTCTGCGGCGATCGTGGCGGCGGGGAGCTCCACAGCGTTGAATTTCCCGATCGGAAGGGCTTTTCGGAGTGTCTGGATACCGTAGAAAACGCCGGCGGGCGTCGCGCCGGTGATGACGGCCCGACCGTCGCCAATTGTGATTTCGTAACCCTCCTTGTCGGGAATCCGCGCCGAAAGCCGGAGTTCAAGGGTGCGCTGCCGACGGGGTCTCCCGCCGACAGTGACCTCGATGCCGCACATCTCGCGGATATACTCCCGGAGAAACTTCGCCTCCCGGGTCAGACCCGCATCACAGACGATGCGGACCTGCGGGGTGAGGAGGAAGGGTTCCAAACCCTCCTGCAATTCGATGGAGACGGGCTGCGGAATGACGGAACCGTAGTCCGCCGCCGGAGTCTGTGCCGAGAGGCTCCCGGCCAGCAGCATGGCAAACAGCGATAGTCTGATGGTCATGGTCTGCGTCTTTTGCCTACTCCGTGATGGTGGCCTTCATCGTCCGGAAATCCAGCGTGATCACCGTGCCCGGCTGCCAGACATGGTCCTTGTTCGGTTCGTCCGAACCTTCGAGACGTTGCAGGATGTCGAGCGACGTGAGATCCACGTAGTACTCCCGTTTCCAGCGCGAGACGTCGGACCCGAAGGCCTCGATGTCGGGATGGAAGCGCAGTTGGCCTTCATTCTCGACCGTGTAGGAGAGGGTCTTCCCGTCTTCCGAGGCGACGAACGGCGAATTGACATTGGCGTCGGACGTCGACGACGAGGCCGTTCCGTAGGTGTAGATCGTTGCCGGCTGGATGGCGACGATGCGTTTGTTCAGGTTGACATAGATGCCGTAGGTGCCGGCCTCCTGCACGATTGCATATCCGTCCTCCTGCGTGAAGCCGTAGTTGGTGTCCAGCGCAATGAATTCGCCCTTGCCGAACATCGTGCCGTCGGTCGAGAAGCGGACGCGGGTTCCGGCCTCGAAGTAGCGCACCGCGAGCCACATGCCCTTGTCGCTCCAAATCTTGTTGAGCCCGATCACATCCTCGGACGCGCCCCAGTTCATCGATCCATAGCCGCTGGCGAGCATGTAGACCGGACCGGTCGTGGGAACATCCCCCGGCGCCGTGATCGGAACCTGCAACCGCGTCTTGCCGTTTGCGAAATCGAGGTCCACGGTGACACCCGCGGCAACGGGCACTGCGGGCAGTTCGTCCCCGACGCCACGATAGACAATCCGGTCACCGATGATTCCGAACTCCATGCTGTCCCACTCGCGCGTATTCCACGGGCAGAGGGCATACAGACGCAGGTTGCCGTCGGTGGTGGTCGTCAGCGTGAAGCGGTCGCCCTGACGGGTGAAGGCGACGTCGAGTCCGCCGAAGCATTCGCCCATTCCGTAGATCTCGGGCTCCTCGAAGGCCACGATTCCGTTGTGCAGGTCCACGAAGATCAGGTAGGCGCCGTCGGCATCGGGCACGGCCCGTCCGTCGACCTCCCGGAATCCGTAGTTCTTGGTCAGTGCGGCGAAGGCGTCGGCGTCGCTTCCCGTTGCGGACCATTTCAGCCCCTTTTCCGTGGAGGCCTCGGCCAGCATCCAGAAGGCACCGTTGCCGGCAGCGCCGCACGGCGTCATCGCAACGGCCGTCTCCCAGTCGCCGTCCGTCATGTACAGAGTCTCGGGATAGCCTTCGGGCTCCGGTTCGATATATTCCTCGCCCTCGATGCGGGCCGTAAAGCAGGTCTGACGAACGTCGTAGCAGAGCGAAATGATGTAGTCACCCTGCCGTTTGAGCGTCAGGTTGACATCCGACGTGCCGGTCAGCGTCTGCCACTCCCCGGTCAGGACGTTGGTTTTGCTGCTCGCCTCCGGGCCGGTGTAGACCGTCGGAAGCACGATGTCGGAATCCCCGGTGAGCGCCACGTGCTGCGTGCCGTCGGCCGTATAGGCGAACTTGTACTCTCCGGCCAGGATCCGTTGCGGTTCCTCCGCAGTGAGCCAGCTGACCACGTGGTTCTCCCGGTCGTAGGTCGGGTCGGCGAACATCACCTCGCGGGCACCCGCTTCGGTCATCGCCTCTTCGCCGAGCAGGCGCATCGAGACCGGGATCACGGTCAACTGACCGAGCGAGGAGTTGTAGACGAGCTGATAGAACCCCTCGTGTGTGACGGTGAAGCCGGCTCCGCCCCGTTCGAGGTCGTAGCTCACGGCGTCACCGTTGGGGTGTGCCTCCCCGCTCTTTCCGTAGACCACGGGAGTATGCTCCGCTCCGACCAGTGAGATGCGGAAGCTTCCTTCGGGTGCGATCCACGTCATCAGGGAGTGCAGGCGGGGATCCTGCATCTCCTGCAACATGCCGTAACTCGTCTCGGTCGAGAAGAGCGTGGCGTCGCCCGAGACATAGATGCCGTCGGGCGTGTCGAGTTTCACCTCGTATTCATTGCCTTTCGTACAGCCGGCAAACACTCCGGCGATCGTCAGCAGATAAAGTATCTTTTTCATGGGATTGCGGTTTTAACTTCAAGGTTCCGTGTCGATCCGTTCCGTCATTCGGCGGTGTCGAACGTATGGTTCTTTTTGACGTTGCCGAAGATCTCGACCCGGATGGCGCCCCGTTCGACGGTGACGCTCATGCAGCTGCGGTTGTCGTTGATGAGTGTCGGGAACTTCACCCGGTCGTCCGCCTCGCGAAGCGCATACCGGTGGGTGTGTCCCGAGAGCATCAGATCGACCTTCGCGTCGTTCAGGATCGGGAGCAGCGTCTCTTGCAGGTGGAGGTCACCGTGCCAGGACGACGTTGCGGGCGGGATGTGCAGGAAGACGATCCGCTGCCGCATTGCGGGATCCATCGCTCGGGCGAGCCAGCGCGCCTCCTCTTCCCGGTAGGGGTCGAATTCGGCGATCCCTCCGTATTCGATGTCGGTGTCGGGCTTGTCCTCGCCGCAGTCCAGCACCACGAACTCCGTACCGGCGGCGCAGAACGTATGGTAGAACTGCCCGCTTCGGTGCGGGAAGTAGTCGAACAGCCGGTCGGCGTATGCTCCGCGGTTTTCGTGGTTGCCGCGGACGAAGACGACGGGCACCTCCGAGGCGAAGAGATCCACGCAGGCATCGAGCCAGCCGTTGAAGATCTGGGCTTCGTTTTCCGTCGTGGTCAGCATGTCGCCGTTCAGCACCACGAAGTCGTACTCCGCGAAGTTGACCTCGCTGCCGAGCTTCCGCAGGACATCCGGATTTCCGTGGATGTCGTTGAATACAAGGAATTTAATCCGTTCGGCGTCCGGATCCAGCGTGGTGAAGCGCAACGGCTCGCGCTTGTAGACGCTGGTGGAGACCGTCTTTCCGAAATCCGCGTAGTCGCTGTACGCCCATCCGTCGGTTGCCTGCGAGAAGATCCGGTACATGTAGCCGGTACCCGGTTTCAGACCCTCGACCCGCACGCGGTGGAGCGTTTCGAGGGCTCGGCGGCGTCCGTGCGCCGCGTCGTAGTGGCGCGGATGCGCATCGCTGTAAAAATGCCGTCCGTCGTCGGGCGCCACCTCGACCCACGACAGGGCCGGACGGTCGGTCACCCACATGATGGTCACGCCGTGGGTGTCCACGTCGCAGAGCCACGGTCCGTGAGTGATGCGGATCTCCTTCTGCTCCTCGGCCGAAACCGTGCACCACAGCACGGCGGCCAGTATCAATGCGAATTTTTTCATAGGCGTGTCATTCGATGATTTCAATGGATGTGGATTGCAGGTTCTCGCTGTCATGCCCCACCAGGATGTCGAACACGCCGTTTTCGACCGTGTAGTTCATCTCCCGGTCGTGGAATCCAAGCGACAACGGGTCGATTTCGACCGTCACGCGTCGGGTTTCACCCGCTTTGAGCCGCACTTTGGCGAATCCTTTGAGCTCCTTGACGGGTCTGACGACCGAAGCCACCCGGTCGCTGACATAGACCTGCACGGTCTCTTCGCCGTCCCTTGCCCCGGAGTTGGTCACATCCACCGACACGCGGATCGTATCCCGCCGCGAGTAGTGCGAACGGTCCGTGGTCGGGGCGGAGTAGGAGAACGTCGTATAGCTCAACCCGTAGCCGAAGGGATAGAGCGGGGCATTGGGCAGGTCGATGTGTCGGACCGTGGAGGAGTAGGGCATGTCGCCGGGCCGCCCCGAACGTTTGTAGTCGTAATGGCAGGGGATCTGTCCGACGCTCCGCGGAAAGGAGACCGCGAGCCGAGCCGACGGATTGTAGTCTCCGAAGAGAATCCCGGCCACGGCCGTTCCGGTCGTGGTGCCCGGGAACCAGGCCTCGACGACGGCCGAGACCTTCCGTGCAAACCGTCCGATCGTGAGCGGGCGTCCGTTCAGCAGGACGACGACGACCGGTTTTCCGGTTTCGGCAAGCGCCATCACCAGCTCCTCCTGCACTCCCGGCAGATCGAGACCCGCACGGCTGCGGGATTCTCCGCTGAAAAGCGCCTTTTCACCCACGGCTACGATCACGACGTCGCTTTTCCGTGCTGCGGCGAGGGCTTCGGCGAAGCCCGAACGATCTTCGCCGTCGAATCCGCACCCGCGGGCATAGTTCAGGGCGACTCCTTTGCCGAGCCTTGCGGCAAGTCCTTCGCGGATCGTTACGGCGTCGGTATCCAGCGCTCGGCATCGCCACGAACCGTTGATCTCATGCCTGTCGTCCGCCAGCGGGCCGATCAGGGCGATCGACGAGAGCGTGTCCCGAAGCGGGAGCGTGCCGTCGTTTTCCAGCAGTACGATCGACCTGCGGGCCATGTCGAGAGCTGCGGCGACGATCTCCGGGGAGCGGAGCGTCCGGCGTTCGCGCTCGGCATCGAGGAACTTGTAGGGATCCTCGAAGAGCCCCAGCGAGTACTTGACCCGCAGGATCCGCCCGACAGCCTCGTCGATGGCGGCCTCATCCACCTCGCCGTCGGCGACCAGATCTCCGAGATGACGGTTGTAGAGTCCGTCGATCATGTCCATGTCGACTCCGGCGTTGAAGGCGATGCGGGCAGCGTCCCGGCCGTCCCGGGCCACGCCCTGGGCCACAAGCTGCTCGACGGACTTCCAGTCGCTGACCACGAATCCCCGGAACTGCCACTGTTCCTGCAAGAACCTGCGCAGCAGCGTCGGGTGTCCCGATGCCGGGATTCCGTTAATATCGTTGAAGGCCGACATGAAGGTCATGACGCCGGCGTCGACGCACGCCCGGAAGGGCGGCAGACAGACGTCGTAGAGCGTCCGCTCCGAGATGTCGACCGGAGCGTAGTCGCGTCCCGACTGCGGGAAGCCGTAGGCGATCCAATGCTTGGCACAGGCCATCACGGCATTGTTCTCCCAGAGGTTCCACTGGAATCCGCTGACGCGGGCGGCGGCGATCCGGCTTCCGAGACAGGGGTCTTCCCCCGCCCCCTCGACGATCCGTCCCCAGCGGGCGTCGCGCGTAATGTCAACCATCGGTGCAAAGGTCCAGTGAATGCCGGCCGCCGAGGCCTCGATGGCCGCATGACGGGCCGAATTGCGGATTGCTTCGAGATCCCAGCTGCAAGCCTCCGCCAGCGGAACCGGGAAGAGCGTCCGGTAGCCGTGAATCACGTCCATGCCGAACAGCACCGGAATCCGCAATCGCGAGAGACTCATGTTCTTTTCCTGGATCCGGCGGATGGCCTCCGATCCCGAGGCGTTGAGTACCGAGCCGACCATGCCATGTGTAAAGAGCGAGTCCGAAAGTCCTTCGGCTTCGGGTCCGGTCATCAGCGAGCTGCCCACATACTGCGAGAGTTGTCCGATCTTCTCTTTCAGGGACATCCGGGCGATCAGGTCGCCGATGAAACGGTCGGCCTGCTCCGAGAAGTCCAGTTGCGGGGCGACGATCCGATGGTTGGGATCCCGGACATAGACCCGCAGATGCTCGACCGCCCCGTCGCCGAACCCTTCCAGATGCCACGTGTGCCCCGTCGCTTTCAGCTTGCGGGTCGAGACGACCTCCCCGTCGGTGTACTGGCGTACCGTGATTCCGTGCGGGTCCGTTGCGTCGGGGTCGATCTCCACGGCGTATCGGCGTACCTCCCGTTTGCGGCCCTTTTCGCCGCACAAGGCGATGCGCATGCCCGTGCCGTCGGTGACGGCCAGCGCCGGGGAGAAGCCAGCCGTCAGTTCGATCCGGCAGCAGGCCGGGAGTTCCTCCGGTCCGGACCACTGCGTGCCGGCACAGAGCGTCGCCCAGCGGAGCCAGCCCCGGGGCGAGGCAGCTTCGTTCGCCGCGGCCCCGGCCGTCATCCCCGCAAGGATCAGCACGCATATCGAAAAGAATTGTTTCATACCTGTGCCCTTACCAGTTGACATTCTGATCCCAGCCCGTCTGCATGATCTCCGATTCCGGAATGGGATACCAGTACATTTTGGGTTCGAACGCGCGCTTTTCGACGACGTTCACGGCATAGCTGTAACCCTCGACTTCGGGATATTCGGGTTGCGGCGGGGCATCCGGATCCAGGGGCTCCCGCGTGAAGACCCGCACCCAGTCGACATCCATGTCGACGTTCCGCAGATTCGGGTCCCGATCCTCGGGATATCCGATTCCGTTGTCGTCCTTGCCTCCGATCTGGGCCGTGATGGCAATATCCCAGGCCCTGTCGGTGCGTCCCTCCTGGAATGCTTTTTTCACGAAGGTGTTGTAACGGTCTCCGTAATCCCGGGTCTTGAAGGTGTTGGTCACTTCACCGTCGAGCAGGTAGCTGATGATGACGTGCTCCTCGGGAGCCTCGGGGTCGGGGTCGATCTGCACGCCGTAGACGTGGAAGTCGGCTCCGGGATCGAAGTTCATGATCGCATGGCGTCCGTATCCGTTCACGTTCACCCCGAGGGTGCTTTCACTGACCTCCGAACCCTTGTCGTTGTCGTGCAGGTGCAGGGCCTGGCTCAATCGTCTCTCCTGTCCCTCCCAGGTCTTCACGAAGAACTCCTGCATGTCGAGTTCGGCATAGCTTGCGCCGTCGTAGTAGCGGCACCAGCTTCCGTTCCAGATGCCGTACAGATATTCGACCTTTGCGCGGACCTCGATCCGGGCGTGCAGGGGATAGAACCTGGCGGAATACCCGTACTTGTCGGCGTCGCGGCTGGAAAGCGCCGCGGACCACCATCCGTCCCTGTCGGCGACCGATGCGTGGGTCGGTTTGGGGGGATTGCCGTCCTTGGTGGCGTGGAGCCGCACGAAACTCGTGCTGCCCTCCTTGACGATCGAGGCCTGGGCCGCGCGATAGGTCTGGACATTGCCCGTGGGCTGGCCGTAGGCCTCGTTCCCGACCGGGCCGTCCGAGCCGTAGAGCCCCCAGTAGGAGTTGTCGATGGCCGAGGCGTTGAATTCGTCACCGTCGTAGTAGTACCAGCCTTCCGGGATCTCCGACTCCGGGATGGAGCGCGTTGCGGCCTTGCGCAGACTTGCCCGACGGAGCTCCTCGGCGGTCTGGTCCCTGGTGATTTCCAGACCGCGCAGGTCGGCTCCGAGCGTCGACGAAGCGATTTTCCAGCGCCGTACGTCCCAGGCGCGATGCTCCTCGAACGCCAGTTCGACACGGCGTTCGGCCCGGATCTTCTCGCGCATCTCGGCCTGCGGCAGCGCCTCGACGGCCGGCTGTCCCGCCCTGCGGCGCACGAGATTGAGATACTGGACGATGTCGGCATTGCCCGGATCATATTCGTTGAGAGCCTCGGCATAGTTCAGATAGATCTCCGCCAGGCGGAAATAGGGCCAGACGTGTCCCATCGAATTGCCGCCGGTCTGGATATTGACATCCTCGTTCATGTATTTCCGCAGGTAGAATCCCGTCTTGGTGGCATTGGGCTGCCCGGCGCCGTCCTTGCCGTTGCGGTAGGCCTCGACGCTGCCGTCCTTCCACGTGTCTCCGTTGACGAGGAACGTTGCCCGGAAGCGGTCGTCGCGGTAGATGAACGGGTGTGCCGCACAATTCTCGTCGTTCCAGCTGAACGGCGTTCCGTCTTTGAGTTCATAGGCCTCCATGAGGTTGAGCGAGGGATTCGTGCCGCCCGTACCGCCGAAGCTCACCGGGAAGTTGAGCGTCTCGAAGGCCACGCTGTTGGCGTAGCGTTTCTGGAAGATGAACTCGTTGTTCGAGATATTGTTCGTGAACAGTCCTCCGTAATCTCCGTAGAGCGTGTACACGTTCAGGTCGATCACGGCTTTCGCTGCATCGGCCGCGGCTTTCCATTTGTCCTTGTCGGAGGGCAGATAGCTTTCGTCGGTGTTGGTCCACTCCATGTAGAGCGGGCTGGCGGCGTAGAGCAGCAGGCGGCTTTTGAGTGCCAGGGCAGCCCCCTTTGTGGCCCGGCCGTAGGCCGAAGCCTTGTCGCGCCAGGGATAGGTTTCAAGTCCACCGGCGGCCTTGTCGCACTCCGTGCAGATGAACTCCACGACCTTGTCCAGCGACGGTCGCCCGACGTCGGAATAGTCGCCCGAAACCGGAAGCACGGAGGTGACGATCGGTACCGGGCCGTAGCGTTTGAGCAGTTCGAAATAGAAGAACGCCCGCAGGAACCGCGCCTCGTTTTCCCAGATGTCCAGATCTTTCAGCCGGTTCTGGTATTCGGTCTGGTTGTTCGGGTCGAGTCGGTAGTTGTCCAGATTCACGTTATGGACGTTCTCGATGAACTCGTTGGCGTAGCGGATTCCGGTGTAGAGGGAGTTCCACAGGTCGTCGGGGTTGTACTGCGGGCTCCACGATCCGACGTTGAACCGCTGGATGGCATTCGTCTCCACGGCGAACTCGGCATCGTCCGTTGCGGCGTCGTACATTGCGTCGGAACCGATTCGGTTGAGTCCGTCGGGCAGGTATCGGTAGACATTCACGAGGGCCTGACTCGTCTTTTCATACGACGTGTAGGTGCGGCTCATGTCCACGTATGAATCGTACTCTCGTTCGAGGAACTTCGTGCACCCCGAGGCGGAGACGATCAATACGGCAATCAGCATGTATGTGTGTCCTTTCTTCATGTCAACAGCTCTTAAAAGGTGAATTTCAGTCCCAGGCTGTACGTCCTGGCAAGGGGATAGGTGATCAACGTGCCGCTCTCGGGGTCGGCGAGGTCCGCAAGGTCGCTCAACGTGAAGAGGTTCGTCGCATTGAAGTAGACGCAGACCTTGCTCTCGTCGGGCTGTGACCGACGCGGGATGTGGTAGGCGACGTATAGGTTTTTCAGCCGGAAGTAGCTGCCGTCTCTCTTCCAGAAGGTCGACGTGCGGTAGTTGTTGTCGAACTCCGACAGCGAAAGCCGCGGATAGGAGGCGTCCGTGTTTTCGGGAGTCCAGCTGTCCCTGGCGAGCGTGGAGGCCGAGCCGTTGTCCTGGAAGGACCAGACTGCCGGACCGCTCAAATAAATATCGCGATGAGCCACACCGTGGAAGAGCAGCTCGACTTCAAGCCCCTTCCATCGGATTCCTCCGCTGAACGCGTAGTTCCATTCCGGAAGATCGGAATAGCCGACCGGTACGCCGTCGTAGCTGTCGATGACGTTGTCGTCGTTCTGGTTCACGTATTTGATGTCGCCGGGTTTCACGGTTCCGTACTGCGGCACGGGAAGTCCGTCGATGAGCGAGCCGTCGGCCTTGAAATCGCTCTCCTGGTAGAGTCCGTCGGCAACCAGCACGAATGGCGTACCGACGGGATGTCCCTTGCGGTACTGGTAGTCGTAGAGCCGTGCGGCCTCGCCCATGTCCAGAATTTCGTTGCGGGCATACCACGTGGAAGCCTCTACCGACCAGGCAAGCGTGCGGGTCTGCTTTTGCCATCCGAGCGTCATCTCGAATCCGCGGTTGCGGACCTCGCCGACGTTCATGTAGGGGAGAATGCCGCTCGACGACGCCCCGATGAAACCGGGGGTGGTTGCTTCGGCCTGATCCACGATTCCCGTGCGTTTTCGGTCGAAGTACTCGGCATTCAGGTAGACTCCGCATCCGAACTCCGCATCGACGCCGATGTTGGCCATGAACTCCTTCTCGCAGGTCAGCCCCGGGTTCGAGATGATCGTGCTTCCGAAGGCCCCGGTCGCCGAACCTCCGGTTCCGAGCAGGTAGGAGCCCGTCGAGGCGTAGGATTCGTCGTAGAGATAGCGGCCGATGGAGGAGCAGTTGTTGCCGACGACTCCGGCCGAAGCCCTGATTTTCAGATGGCGGACCGCGTCGACGTCTTTGAGCCACGATTCGTTGGAGAGGACCCATCCGAGCGATACGGCAGGGAACAGTCCGAAGCGGTGTCCGGGCGCGAAATCGTCGCAGCCCATATAGGATGCTGCGATCTCGGCGATGTATCGCTGGTCGTAGGCATAGGTCGCATGCGCCGCGAAGTTGGCGTATTTCATGTCCGAACGCACCCCGTACTGGCGGTAGGTGTCGCACAGGAAGAAGGCGCCGGCCGTGACGTCGTGCGGCCCGAAGCTCCGCTCATAGTCGAGCGACGCGCGGAGGTTGATCCGGCTCCAATCGGTCCGGAAACCTTCGGAGGCTTCCAGCGGTTCGTCGGTTCCGTACTGCGTGTAGAGATACTCACCGGCGTTTTCGCCGGCCGAAAGGGCATAGCGGGCATAGTTGCGGCTCTTGACAGAGGAGTCCGCGACGTAGTTGTTGTAGGCGACCGATGCGCTGACGCTGAGTCCCCGGGTGATGAAGTCGAGTTGGTATTTGGGGGTAAAGATCAGTTGGAAGGTGCGGCTGTTCTCCCGATAGACGCCCCTGTAGAGCAGCTCTCCCACGGGATTGGTCAGCGAGGCGCTTCCTCCGAGGCTGCCGTTGGGATTCCGCACGGGGAAGGCGTTCGGCGGAGTCGTGTAGACCGAACTGAAAAGCGAGTAGGCCGAGCTTCCGCCTCCGGGCACGGAGCGGTCTCCGATGCTTCCCCCGAAACTCAATGCCGCGGAGAAGCGTTTGGTGATGTTGATGTCGATGTTCGAACGTACGTTGAGCGCATTGTAGTAGGCGTTGGAGCTTTCCCGGCGTTTCGAGTCCGTACCCTTGTAGTATCCCTGGTTGTTCGTGAGTCCGACCAGCAGGTAGTACTTGACGATCCGGTTTCCGCCGCGGAAGGAGATGTCCGCCGTGGTCAGGGGCGCCGCCTTGCGGAACATCTCTTCTTTCCAGTTCACATCGGGATACAGATAGGGGTTGCTGCCGCTCCGGTAGGCTTCGAGCGCATCCGTTCCGTAGAGGGGGAGTTTTCCGTCGTTGGCCGATGCCAGGTTGTGAAGCGAGGCGTAGGTGTAGGCGTCCACGGGATCCGGGGTCTTCATGGCCATCTGGATGCCCGATTGCAGCCGGACCTTGATGTCGGGCCGGGAATCCATGCCGCGCTTGGTCGTTACCAGCAGAACGCCGTTTGCGCCCCGCATGCCGTAGAGCACCAGTGCGGCGGCATCTTTCAGCAGGGTCACCGACTCGATTTCGGAGGCCGTGAGACTTTCGATCGTGGATTCGAACCCGTCCACGAAGACGAGCATTCCGGAGTTTGCGGTGTAGGTGCTGCGCCCCCGCATGGAGAGGTTGGAGATATTGAAATCGTACCCCGGCTCACCGCTCGTTTGCAGGAGCGTGAGTCCCGGAAGACGCCCCTGCAAGGCGTTTCCGACGTTTGCCGAGGTGGTTTTCAGGAGCTCCTCGCCGGAGATGCTCGACAGCGACGATGTCCGTTTCCATTCGGGCTGGCTGCCGTATGCCACGCTCACGGTGAGCGAGTCGCGGTTCGCCGCCGGCAGCAGGCACGGCATGCAGAGGACCGTCGTCCATGCGAGGCTCCGCAATGTATGTTTCATGAATGTTTTCATCTTGTCCAAGTATTGATTCTACCAGCCGGGGTTTTGAAGCATGTAACCTTTCTCGATCTCGTTCTGCTTGATCGGGTGCAGATAGGAGCGTGCGCTCCAAAGCCGTTTTTCGAAAACGTAGGGTTTGTAGTGGATTTCGTCCGAACCTACGATTGCCGAGATTTGGAGTCCGTACATGTCGCCCTGCATGACCCCCTCCTGTTCGGCGATCATCCAGCGCCGGATGTCCCAGAAGCGATGATCTTCGAATGCCAGCTCCACGGCGCGTTCGTTGCGCAGCTTCTCGCGGAACTGCTCCCGGGAGAGCGTCGCCGGGAAGTCGGGCATACCCGAACGCGAGCGGACCTTGTTCACGGCATCGAAGGCCTCGGCGACCGGACCGCTGTACTCGTTGAGCGCTTCGGCATAGTTCAGGTAGAGTTCTGCGACGCGGAAGATGATCCAGTCCATGTTGGTGGAGTTCTTCGGCGAGGTGGCCTTGAGCGTCCGCGGGACCCACTTCCGGACCAGATGTTTCGTTTTGTCGTAGGAAACGTAGTGGGCGCCCGAGGGGAGGAAGTCCAGCTTTCCGATCTCATCGCTCCACACCGCACCCTGATAGCCGATCGTCTGTGCGAAACGCGGGTCGAGTTCGGCGTATTTCTGCAAGAGGTCGTCGCCGCCCTCCATCGACCAGGTCTGGGGCGTGCCGTCGGTTTTTTCGTACTTCTGCACGAAGTTGAAGGTTGCGAAGAGTCCGCCGTCCGACCACGAACTGCCGGCCCACTGGGGAATGTTGCCCGTAATGGGTTTGTTGGAGGTGCTGAAATTCCGGTACTTCTTGTTGGCCAGGATGATCTCCACGTTGTCGGGCTGCGTCCACACGTACTCGTAGTTGGTGGCTGGCGTACCGCCCTTGTAGAGGTCGTATCCGGCATTCAGGGCCTCGTCAATGGCCGTCCTGGCAGCATCGGCCGCCGCCTTCCAGCGCTCCGGATCATAGTTGCCGTATCCGGTCAGTTTGGCGTTCTCGCCGCCGAGCGACATGTACGGCGTGTCGGTGTTGAAGAGGGGGCTCGCCGCATAGAGCAGGACACGCGATTTGAGCGCCAGCGCCGCGATGCGTGTCGCCCGGCCGACCAGGGTGCTGTTCGTGTACTTGTCGGGCAGGAGTTCGGCCGCCCGGTCGCAGTCGTCGACGATGAATTTGATGCACTCCTCGAAGGTGTTGCGCGGGATCTTGCCGCTCTCCGATGCGGCGATGCGGTGGTCAACGATCGGCAGGCCGCCGTAGCGGTAGACCCCTTCCCAGAAGGCGATCGCCCGCAGGAAGTAGGCTTCGCCCATCGACCGGGTGTTGAAATCGGGATCCCCCGGATCGTAGGGGACCTCGTTGATGCGTTCCAGGACGATGTTGCATTTTCGGATGGTCGACCAGCGGGTGTCGTGCCGGGGATCCTCCTCCCAGTCGATGTCGTTGTTGTTATGGTTGTTGACGTTCCAGTTCACGTTCGTCTTGTCCCACGACGTTCCGGATTCGGCCTCGTCGCAGGCTCCGGCATGGGTCGAGGTTGCGCAGAGGCCCCGGTCGATCCCCGATGATCCCATGGAGAAGCCGAGCGGAAGACCTTCGGCATAGATGCCCGTGATGTAACGTTCGGTGAGCGTTCGGTCGGCGAACACGCCGTCCTCGTTGAGCCCGGTCGAGGGAGGGGCTTCGAGGAAATCGCACGCCTGGAAGGGAATCAGCAGCAGCGCTGCCGCATATGGGAACAGCTTTTTCATAGATCAGAAGGTAATATTCAGTCCGATGTTATATACTTTCTGCAACGGGTAGGTGTTGATCTCCCGGTTGCCGGTGGTCGACAGGGCCTCCGGATCGAAGTCGATCACGTCGGTCCACGTAAAGAGGTTCGAGCCGCTGAAAAAGATCCGCAGGGCCGAAATATGGAGTTTGTCGGTCACCTTTTTGCCGAAGGTGTATCCGATTTCGAGGTTTTTGAGGCGGATGTAGTCCGCATCCCGGATCCAGAGCGACGAGGGACGGTAGTTGTTGTCGGATTCGCTGTTCGGGTTGAGCGACAGCCGCGGGAAGAGGATCGTTTCGCCGGCTTCGTACCGTTCCTGCGTCCAGCGGTTGAGGACCAGCGACTTGGCGCTTTCCTCGCTTTTGGCGAACGGCCAGAGCGAACGTCCGTAGTACTTGATGGATACGTTGTCCGCACCCTGGAAGAGGGCCGACAGGTCGATTCCCTTCCACGACACGCCGAACGAGATTCCGTAGATGATCTCCGGGACGTTGGAGTAGCCGATGGGCACCATGTCGTAGTTGTCGATTACGCCGTCCTTGTTGACGTCGACGTACTTGCAGTCGCCGGGTTGGAGGTTGTTGCCGTTCCACGAGCTGACCGGACGGTCGAGGGCATTGATCTCCTCCCAGGTGTTGTAGAATCCGTCGAAGATCAGGCCGAAGAACTGTCCGTAACGTCGTCCGGTTTCCATCTGGTAGGGGAACTCCTTCTCGACTTCATCCTTGTAGAGAATGGTGTTGCGGGCGAACGACCAGTTGAAGCGCGCCCAATAGTTGACCGGTCCGATCTTGTCCCGCCACGTCACGTCGGCCTCGAATCCGGTGTTCTGCATCGAGCCGAGGTTGTAGGCCGGGAGGTTCGCGCCGATGATGACGGGGCTTGTCGAACGGTTGGCGAGGATGTTGTCGCGGTACTCGTAGAACCAGTCCAGCTGCACCGAAAGTTTGTTCGAGAACATGTTGAAGTCGATGCCGACATTGGTTTTCTGGGCCCGTTCCCAAGTCAGGTCGGGGTTTCCGATCTTGTTTTCGATGATGGCGAGCGAGCTGTTCGGGTTGGTGGAGACTCCGAAATTGTAGCGGTTTAGCGCCACATCGTCCGCATCGCCGTAGGACGAGGGCAGGTAGAGGAAGCGTTCGCCTCCGATCTGGTCGTTGCCCACCTCGCCGTAGCTGGCGCGGATCTTCATGTAGGTAAGGATGTCGTTTTTCGGGATCCAGGGCTCTTCGGTCAGGATCCAGCCTGCCGAAACGGCCGGGAAGAATCCGAAACGCTTGCCTTTGGCGAAGTTCTCGGTGCCGTTGTAGCCCATGTCGAACTCGAAGAGATAGCGAGAGTCGTATTCGTAGGTCAGACGCCCCACAAGACCCTGATAGGCATTGGGCACGTAGTAAGCCAGCGAAGGCGACCAGTACTTGCTCTGGTTGTAGAGCAGGAGCGCCGTGACCTTGTGGTCGCCGAAGGTGCGGTCGTAGTTGATTCCGGCTTCGACGTATACCTTGCGGTTCTTGCTCCAACTGTTCGACACCGACCATACGGACTCCTCGGACTGCGGAACGAGATGGATGTAGTCGTGATCCTCCTCGTCACGCGAGGCCAGATAGTAGGGGAAGCTTTTCGAATAGAGCCGGCTGCTGTAATAATAGCTGTCGTAGGCAACCCGAGCGTGTACGGCGAGTCCTTTCGTGACGAGACGCGAAAGATCGTAGTCGAGGCGGAGCGACGAGTTGAGGTTGTTGCTGCTCATCTTGCGGTATCCGTTGCTCAGGAGCACCTGCCACGGGTTGACGCTTCCGACGCCGTTTTCGATCTTTACGATCTTGCCGTCGACGAGTCCCGGGGATGAGAGCGGGTTGGCGAACGAGATGGCTTCCCAGATGCTGCTGTTGCCTCCGCTCGGCGAGACGACGGTTTCGATCTGTGCCGCCAGCTGCAACTGCGCCGAGAATTCGTCGGTGATCTGGAAGTCGAAGTTCGAGCGGAAGTTGTACCGTGTATCGCGCGGATTGACGTCGTGGTCGGAGTCGATCTTCGTGTTCTTGTAGATACCGGTCTGGTCGTAGTAGCTTCCGGAAATGAAGTACTGCACCTTCTCGATGCCACCCGAGATGTTGATGTTGTGCTGCGTGCGGGTGGAGATGTTCTTGATGAAGCTTCCGATCCAGTCGGTATCGGGGTGCAGGATCGGGTCGAATCCGTTTGCATAGAGTTCGATGTCCTTTTCCGAGAAGCGGGGGATGTACTCCGACCCGGTGACGCGGGCATCGTTCTCCCCGGCTTCGTTGTAGAGGGTGGCGTACTGGGCGCTGTTCAGGTAGCTGGGGAGTTTGGTGCTCTGCTGGATGGCGAAATTGCACGAGTAGCTGATCTTCGGGGCTCCGATCGTTCCTTTCTTCGTGGTGATGAGGATGACGCCGTTGGCACCCTTGACGCCGTAGACGGCCGTAGCGGAGGCATCTTTGAGGATGCTCAAAGACTCGATTTCATTGGGGTCAATGCCGTTGAAGTTCGAGCGCTCCACGCCGTCCACCATGATCAGCGGCGATGAATTGTCGGTGAATGTGCTCACGCCGCGGATGAAGAGATCCGAGAAGTCCTCTCCGGGAGCACCGCTTCGCTGCGTGGCGATGAGTCCGGGCATGCGTCCGACCAGCATGTTGCTGATGTTGGCCTGTGGCGTCTGGACCAGATCGTCCATCGAGATGGTGGCGATTGCGGCCGTGACGCTCTCCTTCCGCTGTTTGCCGTATCCGACGACTACCACGTCGTTGAGCATGACGGCGTCTTCCTTCATGACGATAGTGATGTCCGATGCCGCGGGTCCCACGTTGTATTCGAGGGGGTTGAATCCCAGGTAGCTGAACGTGAGGACGGCGTCTGATGGGTTTTCGAGCCGGATCAGGAATCTTCCGTCGGCGTCCGAGACAGCGCCGTTGTAGGTTCCCTTCTCCACGATGCTGACACCCACGAGGGGTTCGCCCTCATGGTCGGTCACCCGTCCGGAGACGGCGGAGACCTTCTTGTCGGCGACGCGTTTCATGTCGGACGGATTGCCGCGGTCGTCCGAGATGCCGAAGATCACGACCTGTCGGTTTTTCACTTCGAAGGTCAACCCGGGCGGCAGAATGCTCTTCATCACGTCGTTGAGCGAGACGTTCTGAACCGAGCAACTGATCCTTTGGTTCAGGTCGACCGATTTCGCGTTGTAAAGGAACACGTATCCGGATTCCTTTTCGATGGTTGTCAGAGCTTCCTTCAAGGTGGCATTCCGGAGTTTCAGCGTCAGCCCCTGTGCATGGGCCGAGAGCAAGGAAACGGCGAGGAATACCGACAGGGCAAGGCGCAGCCTGACGGAGCGTTTTTTGATCATGTCGATATGGAGTTAAAGGTGGTTTATTTGGCAGATATGCGGTATATGCCGTTTTCGCAGACGTAGTTGGTTCCGGCGACGAGTCCGATGCTTTGGAGAGCGTCCTCGACGGATCCCCGGATGTCGAGTTTTCCGCTGATTCGGACATTTTCCAGACTGCTGTCGTACAGGATTTCGACGTCGTAGTGTCGGATGACCGATTTGAAGACGTCTTTCAGGTTGGCGTTGTCGAGGATCAGAATTCCGTCCATCCAGGAGATGTAGTTTTCGACGGGCACCTGGCGGATGCTGATGTCGCAGTTTGAGGTGTTGTAGGAGAAACACTGGTCGGGCACGATCCGGTATCTCTGGTCGAGCAGGTCGGCGCCGACCGATACCGAGCCGGAAACCAGAACGACCGACTGTACATCCTCGTCGTCGTAGGCGCGGACGTCGAATTCGGTGCCCAGGACGCGGACGTTGAGTCGGTTGGTTTTCACGGTGAATGGCCGGCTTTCATCCCGGGCGACGTCGAGGAAGACCTCACCGTTCACATATACCTGCCGTCGGGCTCCGCCCATTCCGGACTTGTAGATCAGTTTGCTGCCGGAGTTCAGCGTGACCTTCGATCCGTCGGCGAGTCGGATCCCCGCGGTTTCGCCGAACGGGACGATGAACTGGTGGATTTCGTCGGGGTTCTTGATTTGGTATGCCACGCCGTCGGCCACGACCTTGTTGTCCTTGTAGACGACGGAACCCGCATCCCGGATCGGGATGACGCGGTCGGGGATGACCAACTGAACGTTCTCGATGTCATGCGGGCAATATTGGGATACGGCGTCGTAATTGATGGAATCTTCGGCCCCGGGTCGGAGGGTGAAGAAGCCTGCGGTACAAATGAGCGCGACGGCCGCGGCGACGGAGACTCGGAGGAGCCGCTTCCGCAGGCGTATGGTATCGGCATGCAGGCGTCGGTTTTCCAGCGTGTCGCGGGAGATCCGTTCCCACAGTTGTTCTCTTGTCGCGTCATCCAAGGGCTCTTCAACGGGCGTCAGGCGGTTGAAGACATCGTCCAGATAGTCCAGGTCTTTTTTCATGAAGGTCAGTAGCGGCCGAATGTACGGCCTTTTTCATATAGACCCCGCAATGACCGGAAATATACTCACAGCATGTTGAAAAAAAACAGAAAAGAGGAAAGATCGAGCAATTTCCGGATTCGTTCGACGCTCCTGTGGATGAGATTTCGAACCGATTGGACATTCATGTCCATCAGAGCTGCGACCTCGTCGTAGGAGAGACCGAGGGAATAATGCAGGTAGACGGCCTCTTTCTGCCGTTCGGTCATGACGGATATGACCTGTTTGTATCTATCGAGGATTTCGGCCGTTTCTTCGGAGTTTGAGAACTCTTCGGCGGAGAGTTGGTATTCGACGTGGAAAGGGATTTCACGGACGGGGTTTCGTTTGAGCCCTTTTTCCTTGCGGATGTTGTCGTATATCTGGCCACGGAGCGCTTTCAGCAGGTAGAAGCGGGGGTTCAGCACGAGGGTCGAGGAGGAATTCAGCTGATAGAGTTTCAGAAAAATGTCGTGGATGGCATCGATCACGATGTCGCGATTCCCCGAAACGAATTTCATGCCATAGCGATACAAGTCATCGACGTACATGTTGTATATGTCGGCGAAGGCATCCGCATCTCCGGATCTGAATCTTGACCAAATCTCTGCGTCGCTCATAATGGGGGAGGGAATTCTTGTCATGTGACACTTTTCGGCGATGAAAAGAGAGAACCGTACCGGAATCGCAAACTTTTCAATTTCGCTGACAAATATAATATTTTTTATTCATATCCTACAATGCCGAGGTATTAAGAATACGATGATTGTTTACCTTACCTCACTCCGTTGCTTGTTTTGCTGATCGGTAATCTGGTTATGTTGTTCCGGTCGGATATTTCTACAATTTTTATCCACTCCATGGCTTCGGTCGTAGTGTCGGTTTACCTGTTTTACAGAATGATGTAGGTATAAGAAGAAGCTGTAACCTCCGAATTTGGGAAGAAAGCCTACATATAATCAATCAATTGGGTTGGATAAAAGATTTCTCAAGTTTAAAGATCATGTCCCATATCACCTTTTTTTCGTCTGCAACGCCCCCCCCCGAAATACCTTGCTCCCTGTGTGATGATTTTTCTAAAGCACATTCCAAGAGAAAGGCTATTGGGCGGTAAAGTCTCAAACTAAAACCTTACCGTCCAACACCTTCGAAGAACCGGTTTGAACAAACTGAAGTTAAAACATCCGGCGACAGTTCTTCTTTTCGTGAAGATCGTTCAAATCATCACCATACAGATCAAGTACGAAGCACAGCATATTGTCCACGAGTGCCGTCAACCTCGCGCCGTCCCCACCCAGCAGGTGGAGGACCTCCATCACCCGTCGTCTGGTCGAAAGGCTGACATAGATAGCCGAACGTTCACAACCGCATCGAACCGGTTTAAAAAAGGTTTCCTGGAAATCGGGAAGCTGGACCCGCTTCCGACGGGTGACCGTTGGCACCGTATCCGGCCCGGAGGCGGCGGTCTTCTCTCCGTGGGGCAAAGTCGCCGGAGAGGACTGAGCCTCCGGGAAGTTCAGAAGCACATCATCCGGAGCGACCTTTGCCGGCACAGCATCTACCGTTACGGGAAGGAGATTCGGCAGAAGCTGCGCAAAGGTCTCCTCAATAGAAGTTTTCTTATGCGCACTTTGTTTGGATGTTGGCTTTGAAGTTTGCTTGGTTCGGTTCATGAGTACAAATATTAAAGGTGAAACGACAAATTGACTACATCCATTCATAGACGATTGATTTCATGTGCGGATCTTCTCAAAACACCATTCTCGCATGTTTTCATTTCGGCCTCTTCACATGAATAAACGAACTGATGGAGAGTTTCCGCCACAAGATACGACAAGACTCCTAATTCCCGCCCCGATGTCCTCCGGAGGCCTTGCATGGCCGACAACAGCGCTTTTTAATCCCTGAGATCCTCGTAATATTGCAGCGGAGAATCCGCCCGAGATTTTTTTGTTTCGGAGCTGCTCTTTCAAGAGCGGGACGCTCTTTTTGGATGCCGGAACTGTACCCGTCGCCTGACGGGAGCGAGCTGTGTTTTTGTCCGACAACCGGCGGTTTGTCCGACAAAGGTCCTCGCTCTGCGAGGCGGGTGAGATTCTCCCAAGTCGAACCCCAAATCTTCTATCGAATGACTCGTCAGCGAAAACACTACCCTCTATCTCAAACTCCGAGTTACAAATACTCGTTCCGCCTCAACGAGGAGCAGGAGATCCGCTTCCGGCAGATGCTTGCTGCCGCCGGATTGGAGCACAACCGCAGCCGGTTCATCGTCAAACGACTCTTTGCCGAGCGCTTCGAAGTCATCCGCCGTGACCCTTCAAAGGTCGAGTTTCTGACACGACTCAACGACCTTTACTTCCAGTTTCAGCGCGTCGGAAACAACTACAACCAGGTGGTCCGAGCCATCAACAGCCACTTCTCCAATGTCTCGATTCCGCGCCAGATCGCTGCGTTGGAACAGCATACCAGCGAGTTGAAAGCGTTGAGTATAGAGATTCTGAATCTTACCAAACAGGCCGAAGGATGGTTGCGAATATAAGGACGGGAGCAACCGTCGGCGGAGCTATCCGCTACAACGAGGAGAAGGTCAACCGGGGACAGGCCGAGGTGCTCTTCTGGAATCGGATGCTCGATCCGTTCGATACTGCGGGCCGCATGAGCCACGAACGGTGTATGGCCAGTTTTGAACCCTTCCTGCAGGCCAATCGACGGACGACCAATACGGTCTTCCACGTCTCGCTGAACCCCTCGCCCGAGGACCGTCTGACTGATGAGCAACTGGGCGAGATCGCCCGTGAATACATGGAACGAATGGGCTACGGTGAACAGCCCTATATCGTCTTCAAACACGGCGACATCGCGCGCGAATACCTGCACATTGTCTCATTAAGAGTTGATCCGACTGGTCGGAAGATCTCCGACTCGCACGAGTATGATCGGTCGATGTCGATCCTGCGGGACCTCGAACAAAAATACGGACTACACCCGAGCATCATGGGACAGGAACTGCAGGATCGGGAAGGCTTGCGCAAGGTGGATTATCAGAAGGGAGACGTCAAGCAGCAGGTCTCCTCCACCGTAAGGTCGTGCCTGCGGCATTACCGGTGCGCCTCTTTTGGCGAGTGGCGGACGCTGCTTGAAGCCTTTAATGTCTCGGCTGAGGAACGGACCGGAACTATTGATGGACGTGATTATGCCGGAATGATCTACGGGGCGCTGACTGATGACGGCTATGGCATCGGCACGCCGTTCAAGTCGAGCCGGATCGGAAAGGATGTAGGCTATGAGGCTCTGCAACGCTACTACGAGCGTTCGAAAACGGCCTTGAAGGAGCCCGGAGCACTTGATGAGTTGCGGGAAAAGATTGCGGATGGCATGGCGCGGAGTTCAAACCGGACGGAGTTCTGCGAACGATTGCACGACACGGGCGTTGATGCAGTATTCCGCCTCAATGCTGCGGGACGAATCTACGGTGTGACCTTTATCGACCATGAGCAGGGAATCGTAGCCAACGGCTCTCTGCTGGGCCGGAGTTTCTCCGCCAATGCTTTCGAACAGTTGTTCCATGCGGAAGCAAAGGGACGTGGAGCCTTTCGGGAATCCTCAGCACAGGCGCAGTCTTCCTCAAAGAGCCATTCCTGTCCGAATCAGTCGTTCCATCCGTTGGACGCTGTTCTGGAATTAGTCGATGTACAAACCTACGAAGAGCAACAACAGCAGATTCGGAAAAGGAAGAAAAGGTCCATGAATCGGCACTGATCCAACCTCATATTATACTATACAGGCACAATGAACACCGTCACTGCCGCCCGGTCCAGCAAGATAGCCACCCCATGCAAAGATGCCAAGAGAACTGCTCTTGTCCTCGTTTGCACAGGGCGCCTTGTCTCTTTTGCTGTCCGGGCGTTCCGAAAATTCCTCAAATGTTCCGACGGGTTACAACGCCATATTTTCAGCAACGACCTCCATGTCACGCATGATTGACGAGTCGAGGACCTTCGCATAGTGGCGCGTCATGTTGACGTTGGCATGGCCGAGCATCTTGGCAACGTTGTCGATCGTCGCGCCGCTGGCCAGCGTCAGGGTTGCGAACGTATGGCGCGCACAATGAGTCGACAGATTTTTGGGGATGCCGCAGATGTCGGCCAGTTCCTTCAAGTAGGAGTTCATCTTCTGGTTGCTGCATACGGGAAGCAGCACGCCGTGCGTCTGGCAGTAGGGGTGATCCCTGTAACGGTCGATAATTTTTTGCGCCTCGTCAAGCAGCGGGATGTTGCACATGTTCTTGGTCTTCTGCCGCGCCTTGCGGATCCAGATCTTGCCGTGGATGTCCACCACCAGATGCTCCGCCTTGAGCTGTTGCACGTCCGTAAAGGCCAGCCCCGTCAGACAACAGAAACAGAAGATGTCGCGGACCTGCGCCAGTCGGGGAATAGAGATCTCCTTGTGAAGCATCGACAAAAACTCCTGTTTCTCCAAAAAAGGTCGGTCGACCGGCTCCATGTGGATATGTTTGCCGTGAAACGGGTCCTTCGGAACCCATCCGTTGCTTTGCGCAATGCGGATGATCTTCTTGAAGTTTTTCAGATTCTTCATCACCGTATTGTGAACGCATCGTCTCTCGGTCTTCATGTAGAACTCATAATCCTCGACCAAATGGACCGGCAATTCGTCCAGATAGAGATCCTCGGAGCCATACTCCTTTAGCAGAAACTCCCCCGTGATGCGCATCAGACTCTCGTAACGCTGTACGGTCGATGCGGTGAAGTCGATTCCGATCAAAGCCCGGCACCGTTTGTTGTGTTCCCGAAAGACCTCCATCAGGGTATGGCGTTCGGGAAGGTCCTTGCCCAGGTAGCGATCCATAATCCCCGTAGCCGTAATCTCTTTCCCTTCTGCCTCCAGCGTGCGTCGCGTTTGCGCAATATTGAACGAGATGGCCTCCAGCAGCCGGTTGATCTCACGGCCCTCCCGGTTGTTTTCCACAGCCTTGCCACGGGCTTGATTCCAATACCGGGGCAAGATGCGGGCCCGGGCACAAACTTCGGCACGTTGGCCGTTGACTGTGAGGCGTACATAAATCGGCGCTTTCCCTTCCTTGTCGATTCGGGTCTTGCGCAGGTAGTAAATCAGCGTGCAGGTTGTCCTTTCCATAACATCGTATTTACAGGTTGCAAAATTACTTTCAAGAGCCTTTTGCGTCAAGATGAAATACGATGCAAATCAATGAGTTAAACGCTTATTCGGTGGACGGTTCGGCCCTCGGGAAAAGTCCACCGATTTGGACACCCGAAACCGGTTGTTTTTTGCGTTCTCATGCAGATAATCCAAAAACAAAAAGCCTCGTAAACTACTCGTTTACAAGGCTTTTGCTTAATTTAGCCCGACTCTTCGTCGGCCTCTGGCGGTGCGTAGGGGACTCGAACCCCTGACCCCGTGCGTGACAGGCACGTATTCTA